>Ga0075963_108_pt1 | contig 51022 bp, 60 predicted proteins | sample RifGroA2_FD_67989 | JGI IMG/M metagenome (GOLD analysis project Ga0075963, IMG submission 67989) | Parcubacteria bacterium GW2011_GWA2_45_14
GGAATCAAGCGCGACTATTTCCCCGACTTTATCATTAAAACGAAAGATAAAATGTATATCGTGGAAACGAAGGCAGAGGACGAGATGCAAAAAGCGGAAGGCAACGAAAAGAATTTAATTGTTTTGAAAGCGCGCGCGGCGGTGAGTTGGTGTAAAACAGCAAGCCAAGTATTGTTATCGAACCAGCCGCAGAAATGGGAATACTTTATGCTTTCCGAAAAAACATTCAACGAAAACCGGCAATCGGGCTTTGACTCATTGGCGGGCTTAGGCAGATTGGACCTGGAGCGGCTGTTGTTCAGTGAAGCGGGCAGGTTGTTTTAGGCCTGTGTATAACTTCTTTACATTACGCTTGACAAGAAATCCTGCATCGCCTACTATAGAGATGAGAGATGTTAAATTTTGGATTTTAGATTATGCAGAAGGATAATTTGATACAGCAAAAAAGTTTTTGATTTCGCTCTTCAAATAATTGAGCTTTATGGAAAGTTGGTTAGAGATAAAGAATTTGACATATCAAAACAATTGATAAGAAGCGCAACGAGTATTGGAGCTAATGTTGAAGAAGCAATCGCGGGACAAAGCAAGAAAGATTTTTTGCATAAAATGGGAATCGCTTCAAAAGAAGCGCGTGAAACGAGATATTGGTTGAGACTGCTCGATAAGAGTCAAATGGTAACAATAGATTATCAGCCTTATTTACGGGCAGTGGAAAGCATTATCAACATCTTGACTAAAATTGTAAAAACAAGTTCAGAATCAATCCAAAATTTATAATCTAACATCTAAAATTTCTAAAATGCTTGCTAAATTTATTCGAGAACAACGCAAAAAGCGCAATCTGACGCAAGAATTTTTAGCGTCCGCGCTTAAAATTTCCCGCCCGACCTATGTACAGATTGAGCAGGGCGAGCGAGATTTAACTATTACCGAAGCCAAGAAATTGGCGGATGTTTTTGATATTCCATTTGAAAATTTTTTGGAGGGGAAAGAAGACGCGAAAACAGTTGTAAAGATTGAGGGTAAAAAGAAACAAAAACAAGAAGCCGAGGACGAAATTCGCATCAGTGTCCCGCAAGAGAAAGCCGACAAGTTCAGGCAGGTGTTGCTTTATATTTTGAAAAAAGTGGGCGGTAAGCCGAATGTTGGCATGACGGTGCTGTATAAATTACTTTACTTTATTGATTTTGATTACTACGAAAAGTATGAAGATCAGCTGATGGGTTTGGTGTACCTCAAAAATCACCGAGGACCAACGCCACTTTTGTTTGAAAATCTCATCGGCGACATGGTGAAAAACGGCGAAGTGGAAATTATCAAGAGCAAATTTTATCAGTACCCCCAGACGAAATACTTGGTGAATCCCGAAGTTGAGCCGGATTTAAGCATCCTGAACGGAAAAGAGCAGGAACATATTGACTGGGAATTGCAACGGCTTTCTGACATGACGGCGAGCCAGCTTTCTGATTTATCACATAAAGATGTGCCGTGGGTAAGCGCAGAGAACAGCAAACCGCTTGATTACGAGTCGGTTTTCTACCGCACGCCCGAAACATCAGTACGCTCTCAAAAACATAAACAATCGGAGCGTTTTCCCTATTCCTGATTTTTGTAACGAAGCGATATTGGTGTGCAAAATTAAGAAGTTCGCCTGCAAATCTCTCAAGGGGGGAGGTGTGATGAGCGGTATCCGTGTAATTTACGCATATCACACCGCCGCTTCAAAAGTTGATTTTATTGAGCTATACTTCAAAGGCGAAAAAGAAAATGAGGATCGCGAGCGAATCAAGGAGTATTTGAAAAACCAAAACCTCGCCCACCACCCAATTTGAGGCCCCGCCGCCCGAAAAATCCGCTGGTGGTTTCCAGCAGGCGGGCAAAAAGGAAGGGGGTTGGGGGCAGGGCAATCGCATGAAACTTAAGGCCTAATTCCCACTACCGCCAACAAGTAATCTTCATCCCAACCGGCCTGTAAGCGCCGGCTTTTTATGCTACCCTGGCCAGATTTTTCTTTACGCAATAGCGTCAATGCCAGTTTCCGTACCGCCGCCAGATTTTCCTGGGCGTGGCCAATTCGTACTCGCGAATCATCTTCGCGGAAACTGACGTCCAGCGACCAGTGCAAATTGTTTTCAATCTGCCAGTGCTCGCGTACCGCTTTCAGTATTTGCCGGGCGTTGCCAGCCAAACTGGAAATGTATCTGGTAGCGCTGGTTGTCCGACCGCGTTCGGTGCGCTGGCAGGTAACTTGCGCGATTGACTTTAACCCCAGCCAGTCTTGCCGGCTGACACCAATGGTTTGTAGTAACCTCGGATCGCTTAAAGTAAAACATTGCCTGATCTCTGTCCGCCCATGGTCTTTGTCGCTACTCTCACAATAATCGTTTTGGACGTTTTTCAAGTTCTGCCTATGGTCGTAGGTAAACAATCTTTTGAGGTCTTTTTGTAGCATCTGCTGATTACCCTTCACGGCTAAAACGTAGTCAGCGCCCTGTTCTAGAATGGTTTTGACAATTTTCTTCTGACAGCTCATGGCATCGGCTGTGACAATACAGCCAGCCAAATCCAGTAGCTTAAGCAGTTTAGGCACAGCTGTGATTTCATTGGATTTACGACTGGTTGCCAGTTGTCCCAAGACCACGCCATTGGCCGTGGCAAAGGCGGTGACAATATGCAACGGGTCGCTTGCTTTACCGTGAGCGCGCCGGTTGGTTTTGCCATCCACGGCGACCACTTGCCCCTTGGTTTTTCTGTGGGCTGCCCGTACCCAGCTAAAGAAGCAGGTTTGAAAGGCGACGGGATCAAGCAACGCAAACACTCGGCCAAAAGTGTCGTGGGAAGGAATGCCATGGGGCAATTCCATAAACTGCCTGAGCCACTTTTCTTTTTTCTGGCCGAACCCTACCACCGTTGGCCAGTCATCAGCGCCGCAGATAACGGCGAGGATAGTAATGACGATAATATCTATCAGTTTGTGCTTCTTCGTATTGTGATTCTCTCGCCGGGGATCCGGCAGTATTAAAAAATGCTCCAGGATGGAGCTGCTTTTGGTTTGTTTCATGATGTTGGTGTTTAGAAATTAACACCAACATATTACCTGATTGTAAGCTAGAGCGCTTGTGGGCTCATTCTTTCATGCGATTGCCCTGGGCCAACACCTAGGTAAGCCGCCGCTTCCTTGGCTTTGATTTCTTTGTGTTGGTATTTGTGAACAATATCCACTACCTGTTCGGTAGTGCGACGTTTGTGCAGCTGCTCGGCCATAGTGTTTGAACGTTTAGTAAGTAAAACGTTCAAGCGTAGCTGACTTTAGGCACTTTTATGAGTGTTCACTTTTAAAATGAAAACGTGCTCAAAAGTGTTCACTTTTAACTTTCAAATGACAATGTTAACTTTTTTGCTGCAAAAAAGTTGGAATGATTGTATACTTTATGTTTGAATTTGTTTATACCTTTTTATGAACGGGAAAAGTAGCACGAGGGCGGTAGACTTGCAGGGTAAAAGAATTCTTCTAGTTAACACTGGATCAATAAAGAAACGTTTTATTTTGCAGAAGCTGAAGAAGTTAGGTCTTATTTTGGTAGTGCTGAATAAAGAAAAAAATTGGGCGCAGAGCTATGTTGACGATTGGATTTTAGCTGATACGGGGAACTTCAAAGAATGTATACAAGCGGTTCGAGAATATTTGAAAAATAATCCAGCCAGTATAATAAATGGAGCGATGACATTTTGGGAAGACGCTGTTTTACTGACAGCAAAAATTACAGATACTTTTAATTGGGTAGGCATTCCTTATCGGGTAGCGCAGAAAGCGCGAAATAAGTTTGTATTTCGGGAGTTTTGTGAACAGGGCGGCATACGTGCACCGCAACACGCTTTATTGAAATCGAATGAAGATTGCAAACGGGTGGCACAGAATTTCAAGTTTCCACTGGTAGTAAAGCCAGTATATGGCGCTTCAAGTGCGTATGTTGTCAAAGTAGATGACGCAGATGATCTTTATAATACCTTTGAGTACATTCGCAAGAATATGTCTACGGAAATTGAATCGGCGCTGGCCAATGGGCGGGATATACTAGCGGAGGAATATATTGATGGCAACGAAGTAGACGTCGATATCTTGTTGCAGAATGGAAAGGTGAAATTTTACTCTATTACCGATAATTTCCAAACTCGAGAGCCTTTTTTTGTGGAAACGGGAGACGCAATCCCCTCGAGTCTGCCGGCTTGGGAGCAACATAAACTAGTGGAGTTAGCGGAGGAGGTTTTAGAAAAGCTCGCGATCCAAAATGGGTGTATTCATTTTGAAGCGAAGGCCGCGAAGGACGGGCCGGTACCGATCGAAGTGAACTTACGTATGGGCGGAGATTATGTATACTCGTTTATCAAGGGTGTTTGGGGTGTGGATTTAATTGAGAACGCAATTAAAATTGCCTGTGGAATATACATCAGCCATATACCTAAACCGGAGCGACCTTTGAAGTTTTTGGCCGGTAAATATTTTTTACCAGATAACTCGGGGATACTGGCTAAACTTGATATAGATGAAAAAATGAAAAATGACTACCATCTGGAAGAAGTGAGCCTCAATAAGAAAATTGGAGATCCGATTCTAGTACCACCTGAAGGATACGAGTTTTTAGGATGGCTGACTGTAGCCGGGGAGAATGCGATTGATACACAGGACAATATAAGAGACCTTAGTAAAAGCGTGACTTTTGAAGTGGCGCGGTTCGATCGTGATTCTTTTATTGGCAAGACTTCGCGCAAGAATAGATTTTCAGCAGCAAGGTTGAATAAAGATAGTCTGCTGCGGGCGTTTAAAAAAGAAAATATCAAGCGGATATCGATAACTGACCTGCGCAGTCTGAACATAGGTATTGCTTATAATACCTATGCGGAAGGCGAGAATCAGCTGGCAGAAACACAATCGGAAACAGCTAGGATGATGGAGCAGACACTGAAAGACCTTGGTTATAAGACAAGTATTTTTGACTACAATGTGCTGGCGGATGTATTCGAATCGCTGCGTATCAGTGATGTCAACCTTGTCATAAATGCCAAAGCGCGGGTGCTGGATTCAGAGTACGGGGAGGTGCATGCAGCAGCATTGTTGGATATGTTAGATATTCCCTATACAGGGCCGAATCCGACAACTCTCGGGGTGTGTCGTGACCTAACACGGATAAAAAAACTTCTACAGTTTCATAACATCCCTACGCCTAAATGGGATTATGTTTATGAGCTGGAAGATGAGATTCGTGAAGACTTAAGATTTCCACTAATTGTTAAACCGATGTATGAGGGGGGGCCGATTAAGATAGGGCAGCAATCAGTCGTAACAGATAAGCAGATGCTGCAGGATGCCTTGAATGTCTACATTAAACAGTTGAATATACCTGCCATTATTGAAGAATTTATTGATGGTGATGAATACGAAGTGGTGATATTGGGTAACGAAAATAATGTCCGGGCATTGCCGTTATCACGGGTGATTTTTCAAAATCAACCGGCGGGCGTCTGGCCCATGCGCGTACAGCGAAGTATGGGAATGGAGGGAGAGACGAAGGATATCGTGGTGCAGCACCCGCCTAAAAATATTCCTAAAAAACTTGAATCGCTAATCACCGAAATGGCGCTTGATACTTATAATATTTTAGAGGGGGCGGATTTAGGCCAAGTAATAATTCGGGTAGATAAAGACCTTAATCCTCATATTATTAGCTTTGATCCATTGCCCTCTTTGCATCCGCAAGGAGGTGTGGCTAGTGCAGCGGCAGTAATTGGCATTAGTTATAGCGAACTATTAGAAGAAATTGTGCGCATTGCGATTACGAGGTACAAAAACGAGGAATGATTATGAAAGAGATAAGGGTAGAAAAGAACGAGCTTCAATTTCGGGAGCCATTCGCGATTGCGTACGAAACAGTAGAATCAGCACCGATCCTCTTGTTGATATTGAAGGACGAGGAGGGGAATGTTGGGCTGGGCAGCACGGCACCAGACGAGACGGTGACTGGGGAAAATATCGACGAAATAAAAAAATTATTAGAGCAACGCGTGGGTTTGGATTTTTTTTCTCATCCTATAAAAGACAGGTCTTGGTATGAAAATAAAATACGACAAGATCTAGCTGGCTACCCATCAGCGCAAGCAGCTGTTGAAACAGCGTTACTACATCTGATAGCACTACAAGAAGGAGTAAATCCGCAAGACTTTTTTGGAACTTGCCGGCAATCCTGCAATTTGGTAGTGACAGTGGGTATCAAGCCGTTACCGGAGACCCTGACTGAAGTTAAAAAACGAGTGAACGATGGATTCAAATTAATCAAGCTGAAAGTTGGTTTAGACGTGGATGGTGATATTGAAAAAATACAGGCGGTACGTGCGGCCTTACCAACAAAAATCAAATTAGTGATTGATGCTAACCAAGGCTATTCATATAAGGAAGCAAGGCGTGTGCTCAATGCGGTAGGTAACCTGGATATTGCCGGCGTCGAGCAGCCTGTGCCAGCGGACCAGAGGGAGGAGTTTAGAAAGTTGCGGGAATTGGAAATTTTGCCGTTGATCGCTGATGAGCTAGCAACTAAAGCGAAGGAAGCAAAGATGCTACTGGCACAAGGTTATGCTGATGGTATTAATGTGAAAATGATGAAGTTTGGGGGTCCGAGCTCCTGTCAGGAAATTATTGAATATGCCTTGGAACGATCGAAGTTGGTCATGTTGGGATGCATGTATGAGTCGAATGTTTCGATCACGGCGGCGGCCTATCTGGCGCTGGCATACCCAATTAATTTTGTTGATCTGGATAGCGGGCATTTTGATTTTGATGACGATGCAACGCTGGGGGGAGCTAAGGTGAAAAATGGTATTCTACGATTGAAAGGGATACCTCGGTTGAAGATGAGTAAGGAAAAACTATGAGACAGCAAGCGAAGGTAGTCATTGGGCCGGGAATGTTTGATAAAACCTATTTCCAAGCGGGGAATTATAATGATTATAAGGAGATTGCCTTGGTGTGGACGGGACGGGTGGCGCGCCGGATAAAAAGAACGTCAGGGAAGAAACACCCCCAAGTTTTAGATGTGGGGTGCGCGCATGGTTATTTGATGGTGGCGTTGCAAGGGGAGGGTTGCCAGGTTAAGGGGTTGGAATACTCACGCTATGTAATGAAGAAAGCCGAAAGAGCGGTGCGTAAGACGATCGAGGAGGGTAGTGTATTGGATGACAAATTTCCTCCTAATGAGTTTGATGTGGTGGTATGTTTGAATGTTTTGGAATATATACCGGAAGGTCAGGTTGAGAAAGCATTAAGAAATCTGGTGAGATGGACCGGCGATCTCATATTTTTTACCACGTGTTTTAAGCATTCCCGATATGCGTCCCAAAAACACAGCCCGGACAATCTGCGTATAACCATAAAAACAGAGAAGGAGTGGATAGACCTTTTTCAAAGAGTGGGGGCTGCTTATAAAGAAATGTTTTATGACGGTGGTGGAGGAGACGTATTAGTGTTTAGAAAGAAATATGACCAAGCCCATACACGTTGAAGCAACCATAGAAGAAAGAGGCATTAATATTATTGTAAATGGTTGTGTTTTACCGATTGTATACCCCAGTCGGGTATGGCAAGCCTATCCGCAACAATTAAAGGAAGTGTTAAGGGACAATATTGCTCTAAGCAGTACGTATTTTGTGCCGCAAATTTTGGGCAAGAACTATATTGCATATAATACTTCGCGTCCAATCAGCGAGGCTTTCCTGTTCAAAAACGGCATTTATGACATGCCAAATTCGGCGTTGACTGATGGAGTATCGTCGCTGTCTTATATAAAAAAATTTATAAATACGGTGGCGACCTTTCAGAATAATGACATTCACATACCAGCGATTGATACTCACCGTCACTACCCCAAAGAAGAAAGTATGGTCATCCCTTTCACCTTTGGGAAAGACAGCCTGTTGACTGTGGCGCTGGCGCAAGATATTGGCATCAGACCGCATTTAGTATATTTCATTGAACCGGCGCATTTATATGAGTACCAACATAAAAAACGGCTCAAGAAATCATTCAGCAATAAGACAGGCTTAGTGGTGGAAGAGGTAAAGTATGAACCGGGGAAGATGAGGTATGGTGGTTTATGGAATAAGGAGACTGAACTCGGATGGGGGCTTCAAACAACAGAATATGCATTAATGACACTACCATTTCTATATTTTTATGATGCAGCCTATATCGGCATAGGAAACGAGTATTCCTGTGGCGAAGCGGGCTTAAATGCGGAGGGCGTGCTGACACATTGGACAGGATACGATCAGCATCCGGACTGGACATCACAACAAAGTTTGCTTGTGTCGCTGGTGGGAGGGGCGTCAAGAAGAGTGGTGAGTTTAGTTGAGCCGCTGCATGAAATTGCGGAAGTAGCTATTTTGCATCGAAGATATCCGAAATTTGGACAGTTTCAGACGTCTTGCTTGGCAATTGGACAAGGGGCAGAGGAAAATCGTTGGTGTCAGCGGTGCGAGAAGTGTGGTGTTATGTATACATTTTTAAAAGCGTTAGGTGTGGATGTTAAGCAAACTGGCTTTACGGAAGACTTATTAGATAAAAATCATATCAAGCTTTTCAATAACCTCTTTAATTCAAAGGAACCATCTCTTTTCTATGCGGTGGAGGAAGAAATTTACCTGGCAATGTACATGGCTCGTAGAAGAGGTTGTGATGGAGAAGTACTGCGTGTTTTTGCAGAGAAAATATTGCCAAAATTTAAACAGTCAGTCGAGAAGTACAGTCAGGAATTTTTTTCTGCACATACTACTAATAATCTTCCGAACGACATTAGTAAACAAGTTTTGCAGATTTATAATGAGGAATTGGATAAAATACGTTTAGAAATTAAGGAATTCACGTGATCGTGAACGGTCTGATTACCCATAATGAGATGGTGTCCCTGCTACCCTTACGGTGGAAAAATTATAATTGGCTGGGATCGCAAGAAGACCAGTTTTTCTTATCCTTTGCTGACGCCTGGCGAGGAATTATCAAACGAGTGGATATTAAGGTGCGAAAAATACTCGTACCGGATTTTTATTGTCCAGAGACGTTGGCGATGTATAAAAACTATGGCACGCTACTGTTTTATAAGACGAATCAAGATTTGACGATTGATATTCCCTCTTATTTAATGGCTGTAAAGTCGTATCGACCTGATGTAATTATTAACTATGGTTATATTTCCTCACCGTTACAAGATAAAAATGTAAGGTTGCTTCTGGGAAAGTTGCCCGAAACCATTGTTATTGAAGATTGTGCCCATCGGATAGTATTGAAAGATGACTTGGTTTTTGTTCATAGTAATCATTTTTATATTGACAGTATAAGAAAACAAACGGGTATACTTGGTAGTCATTTGGTGGACCAGTCGCAATTATTGAAGAAGGAACATTTTTCCAGAATGAATAGTTATAAGATCAAGAGTACCTGGCTTAAATTTTTACAGGAGGCAATCAATTTGAGTACGTATCTTGTGCAATCGCGAAAATTGTATGGAAAAAGTGAAATTTACTTTGAAAAACTTGATAATCTAATAGGCACTTACGAAGAGCCGACTTTGGGTAGTGTTTTATCTGGCAATATATGGAATCATCTTGATTTAACAAAACTGATGGCACACAAGCAAAAACTAGCGAGTGTGTATCTAAAGAGATTAACAGGAATCAAGCAGGAGAACTTTTATGTACCACCCTTAGCTGAACGTAACTTATCTTACTTCCCGTGTCTGGTTTACGGAGCGAATAACGAACGATTAGTGGAATATTTAGCGACTAGGAATATTTGGATTGGATCGTTGTGGGATTTGCCCTCCAGACAGATAGCAGGTCTTAATAATGATTTGTATAGATCTGTTTTAGTTTTACCTCTGACATGGAAAACTACCGTAAATGATGTCATGCTCGTGTGCCAGGAGATAGATTACTTCTTCGGTATGTGAATTTGGTGAATGAGCAATGGGTGGTAGCTGGTTTTGAGGGTATGCTTTGATTGTTGTTGGGACTGGATTGACGATGAAGGAAGCACAGAAACACGCTTATTCAAGAGTTAAGAATGTTTTGATCCCTGAAGGGAGCGGAGAATAAGTTAGGTATTTATTATTTAGTACGGTTTTGCTGTTTGATGCACTTGGTGCAAGCTAAAACTTTTTTACCCAGATAGGTAGTTTTTTGTAGATTGGGTTTGAAGAATCGTTTACCGGTAACATTGCGATGACCACGCAAAAGGACGCGGGTGTGACCTCTTGATTTGGATTTTTGGCAGATAGCGCATGACTTAGCCATGGATAATATATAGATGAGAATCGAAGATTTAGCAAGTTAAAAAATATAAAGGAAAGTTAAGGACAAAAGAGGCATGCATAATTTTAGATTCTTGGTAAGGTGAGAAAGGTGTTTTAGTCAATTAGTCTGGTCTACTGTGTTTTATCTCATTTCAGGAGAGCTTCACCTTTTGCGATTTTAGCTTTAATCTTAATTTATGTTTTGGCAAGTTGTAGCAATCGATCCGTCGCTAAGTGTAGGGGCAATGATTATTGCTTTAGCGGTGGCCATTATTTTTCATGAAGTGGCGCATGGCGTGGTCGCGCTATGGCTGGGAGATCCAACAGCAAAATATGCGGGCAGGCTAACTTTGAATCCGTTAAAGCATGTTGATAAATGGGGGACGATCGTTGTGCCGCTGATGCTGCTGACTTTTGCGCGCATTGCCGGCGGAGGTTTTATCTTTGGCTGGGCGAAACCAGTGCCGGTTAACTATGACAATTTAAAAAATGGCAAATATGGTCCAATGATGGTTGCTTTGGCTGGGCCGGCAACAAATTTGATCATTCTGATAATCACGGGATTATTGGCCAGAATCTCGCCACTAGGTACGTCATTGCCGTATTTATTTGGTGTCGTGGCGGTTATTAATGGTTGGTTGATGATGTTCAATTTATTACCCATACCGCCACTGGATGGATCAAAGGTTTTATACGTGTTATTAGATAAAAGGCCGGATGTTATCCAGTTTTTAGAACGCAACGGAATGTACATCCTGCTTTTCTTCATTATTTTTGGTGGAAGAATATTTCAGTTGATCTCTATACCAGCCTTGTTGTTAGTTAATGCGACGGCTGGTCCGGAAGTGCTGCAGATGGTTCTGCAGAATATGTGACACGAAAATCAAAATGCCTAAATCCAAATGACAAAACGCGCGTTGTAACTGCTCACAGGTTAAGGGTGGATTACTAGGTTAAGCCATATTTAGAGCCAGAAAAAGAAGGTTTTCTTAAAAGTGAAAAATTATAACGTCTTATAGGAACGCAATAATCTGGTTTATGTAGTCGCCAGGTGGCGATAATTATTTATTAACTTATATTGTGCCAACAGCAAACCAACTGATTCGCAAGGGTCGAAAAAGAAAAACCAGAAAATCTAAGACACCGGCTTTAAGGAGAGGTTTTAACTTACTGAGAAATAAACCGGTATATAAGGACTCTCCTTTTAAGAGAGGGGTATGTTTGCAAGTAAAGACAATGACACCTAGCAAGCCGAATTCAGCTTTGCGGAAGGTAGCACGGGTGCGTTTAACAAATGGTCATGAAGTGACAGCCTATATTCCGGGTGAAGGACACAATCTACAGGAGCATTCGATTGTGTTAGTCCGGGGCGGCCGGAGGAAGGATCTAGTAGGTGTGCGGTATATTATTGTGCGCGGAATGCTAGATACAGCTGGGGTGGATGCACGCAGAAATGCTCGCAGTCGGTATGGAGCCAAAAGGCCTAAGGAGGCTTAGCAATCTTTTAGTGACAGTTAAGCAACCCTAAAGACAGATAATAAATTTTTAAAGTAAGGTATGCCACGAAAGAAAAGAATATATAAGAATAAGGAGTTTTTAAGACCGGATCCTAAGTTTGGTAATTTGATGCTATCAAGGTTTATTAACCAAATTATGCGCCGAGGCAAGAAGTCGATTGCGCAGAAAGTGGTCTATGGGGCGCTGGATATTGTATCAGAAAAAACGAAGGACGACCCGTTAATGGTATTTGACGCGGCCATCAGAAATGTAGCGCCGGTGTTAGAGGTAAAAGGCAAGAGAATCGGCGGAGCTAATTATCAGATTGCGCAAGAAGTTAGAGGAGACAGACGTGAAACATTGGCAATGCGCTGGTTAAAAGAGGCAGCCAGGACGAGAAGTGGCAAAGCGATGGCGGAAAAATTGGCAGCAGAGCTGATTGATGCATCGAAAAAAGAAGGCGGCGCCATGAAACGACGAGAAGAAGTCCATCGCATGGCGGAGGCTAACCGGGCATTCAGTCATTTTGCACGCTAGCTGATACCTGATATTTAAGTTTGTAATTTAGGTTTTTTAGACACACGACTTTTTATGGCAGTGGAGAAGAAACAATTTCCTCAAGTACCGATAGATAAGGTAAGAAACTTTGGTATTATTGCTCACATTGATGCTGGAAAGACGACAGTATCGGAACGCGTTTTATTTTATACCGGCTTAACACATAAGATTGGAGAAGTACATGAGGGAGCGGCGGTCATGGACTGGATGGACCAGGAACGAGAACGGGGCATTACTATTACGTCGGCCGCTACGACTGCTTTCTGGAAAGGCTATCGATTAAATCTAATTGATACACCAGGACATGTGGATTTTACTATTGAAGTGGAACGAAGCTTGCGGGTGTTGGACGGAGCGGTAGTGGTATTTGATGGAGTGGCTGGAGTGGAACCGCAGAGTGAAACCGTGTGGCGACAAGCAGATAAATACAAAGTGCCGCGGATGTGTTTTATTAATAAATTAGACCGGACAGGCGCTGACTTTTGGAAAGCGGTTGATTCTATCCATGAGCGGTTGACCAAAAATACCGTAGTGATGACATTGCCGATCGGAGCGGAAGAAAAGTTTGATGGACTGGTGGACTTAATTACGGAAAAAGCCTGGTATTTTATGGGTGAGCGTGGCGAGACGATAGAAACGAGAGAGGTTCCAGAAGAGATGAAAGAAGAAGTAAAAACGAGGCGAGCTGAATTGGTGGAGACAGTAGCCGGGTTGGACGACGTTTTGTCAGAAAAATTCTTGAATGACGAGAGCATTTCGGTTGATAAATTGAATAAGGCGCTGCGCCGGGCAGTTATCGCTAATGAAATAGTACCAGTATTTTGTGGCTCGGCATTAAAGAATAAGGGCGTACAGAGAGTGCTGGACGCGATTATTGAATTTTTACCATCACCCGGTGAGTTGCCGCCTGTAGAAGGAACATTACCGTATGACGAGGAGACGAAAGTAGAAAGAAAACTGATTGATAGCGAGCCTTTTACTGCTTTAGCCTTTAAAGTGGCGACTGATCCATTTGTCGGACAGATTACCTTCTTTCGGGTTTATGCAGGAAAACTTAAATCAGGATCATACGTACTAAATGCTTCGAATGGTAAAAAGGAACGGATTAGCCGGATATTAAGGATGCATGCCAATGACCGTGAGGAAGTGGAGGAAATTACTGCGGGTGGAATCGGAGCATTGGTTGGTTTGAAGTACACCACTACCGGCGATACACTGTGCGATCCAGATGAGCCGATTGTACTGGAAAGAATTGTCGGCGCGGAGCCAGTTATTTCGATAGCGGTAGAACCGAAGACCAAGGCTGACCAGGAGAAGATGGGTATGGCTTTGAAGTCGCTGCAGGATGAAGATCCAACTTTCCGAGTGAAGACAGACCCTGAAACATTGCAAACAATTATGCAGGGTATGGGTGAGCTGCATTTGGAAGTGTTAACGGAAAGGATGAAGCGCGAGTTTGGTGTGGAGGTTAATGTTGGCCGACCACAGGTCGCTTATAAAGAAACTATCCGAAAGACGGTGGAGACAGAAGGCAGATACATCAAGCAGAGTGGTGGACGAGGTCAATATGGTCACGTCTGGTTGCGTTTGGAACCGCTGGAACGCGGTGCTGGTATAGAGTTTGAGGATGAAGTAAAAGGCGGCGTGATCCCGCGGGAATATGTACCGGCCATTAAGAAAGGTGTGGAAGAAATGGTGCTAAATGGCGTGCTGGCTGGTTACCCGGTGGTAGATGTCAGGGCAGTGGCGTATGACGGCAGTTACCATGATGTGGATAGTTCAGAAATCGCTTTTAAGATCGCGTCAGCCATGGCTTTTCGCGAAGGTTTCAAGAAAGCTGATCCAGTTTTACTGGAACCGATCATGAAGGTTGAGGTTACGACACCAGAGTCATACATGGGTGACGTGGTGGGTGATATGAATGCCAGACGTGGACAGGTGGATGGAATTGAGAATCGCGGCACTACTAAAATCATCGACGCCAAAGTACCGTTAGCGGATATGTTTGGTTATGCCACAAGCCTGCGATCAATGACACAAGGAAGAGCGGCTTATGTCATGGAATTTAATCACTACGAGGAAGTGCCACGAAATTTACAGAACGAAATAGTCGGTACAGCGCTGGAAGGTAAAGGCAGTGTTAAGAAAGTCGCGGACTGACCAATTTCAGAAAGACAATTAATCTTGGTTGTTGTTGATTGGACGGTTCAGTCCAGTATGACTTCTGGTGTGGGTAAATTTGGGGTGAGTGGGAGATTGATTAAGTAGGTATTGAAGGAACTAGGTCCTTTGGGGTAAGGTGGGGAGATGGTTAATGATAGTAAAATCGAGGCGGCACTTGAGGTATTGAAGCAACTGGGTGGATATTTCGTTTGGTCAGACGAGGGAGAAGATTTTGTGCTGATCAGAAAACAAGACTTTGATGGAATTACGCGAGGTCCCACGGAAGTGCAGTTAGAACTGGATACGATAGAAGAAACAGAACCGCGTTCTAGAAATGAGTCGGCTTATATAGATAAAATAAACCAACAATTGGCGGAGCAGTATGAGACAGATGAGGCCGCTTTACTAGATTTTGATGATATTGATGAAGAAGCTGTGGATCAGGGGATAAGGAAAAAAGTTAGGTTTGAACCTATTAGAGGAGATCTATCTCCCGAGTTGCAGGAATAGTTTAATGGTGGGAGGAATGGTGATTGGAAGGACGGAAAAAATTTTACAGGCTGGTTAAACCTAATCTAAAATTGAAAGGAAGAGAACAAAGGGAAGGAAAGATAGGGGAACAGATAGGGGAATCATTTATAGGTGTCACATCACGAAAAGTCACCAGACAAGAAACGGGTCCAGCTTTCGCTATGGCTGCGGCTGGCAGGTCTGTCGGCGCTGCTCCCCCACCCGACGGCATCGCCCTTCGACAAGCTCAGGGCTGCTGGCGCTCGGTGGGGGACCCCCGCGCCGCCACCCGCTTATTCTAACTATGGCAGAGAAGTTTGAAAGAACAAAACCGCACGTGAACGTGGGTACAATTGGTCACGTCGATCATGGCAAGACCACATTGACGGCAGCAATTCTAAAAGTGATGTCGATGAAAGGTGGAGCAGAAAAGGTACTAAGCGTAGATGAAATTGATAATGCGCCTGAAGAAAGAGAACGTGGTATTACAATATCGACGACGCACTGCGAGTATCAGTCGGAGAAGCGGCACTATGCTCATGTTGATTGTCCAGGACACGCTGATTACATCAAGAACATGATTACCGGTGCTGCTCAGATGGACGGGGCAATTTTAGTAGTATCAGCGGCTGATGGACCAATGCCACAAACAAGAGAGCACGTCCTGTTAGCTAGGCAGATCGGAGTGCCACAATTAGTGGTTTTCCTAAATAAAGTAGATCAGGTTGATGATCTGGAGCTGGTTGATTTGGTGGAAGAGGAAGTCAAAGAAATTTTGGGCAAGTACGAATATGATCCAGAGAAAACTCCAATTATTCGCGGATCGGCATTGAAAGCGCTGGATACTAAGAGCGCTGAAGACGACGACGCCAAACCAATCCTTGATCTAATCGAAGCATTAGACACGGCTATACCTGAGCCGAAGAGAGAAGTGGACAAGCCATTGTTAATGCCGATTGAGGACGTATTCAGCATTGAAGGCCGCGGTACCGTGGTAACCGGCAGAATTGAGCGAGGCAAGGTCAAACTGAACGATGAAGTAGAGATTGTCGGTATTCGAGACACCCAAAAAACAGTCATAACCGGAATTGAGATGTTTAATAAGCAACTTGATGAAGGACGAGCTGGTGATAACGCTGGTGTACTGCTGCGTGGTTTAAAGAAGGAAGACGTTGAACGCGGACAGGTGGTAGCTGCACCAGGCAGTATTACCCCCCATAAAAAGTTTGAGTGTAATGTCTATGTGCTGACGAAAGATGAAGGCGGGCGACACACACCATTCTTTAAGGGATACAAGCCGCAGTTTTATATTCGAACGACTGATGTGACAGGAGACGTTGAGTTACCAGAAGGCGCGGAAATGGTTATGCCTGGGGACACAGTGAATTTAAAAGTAGCGTTAGGAGCAGCGGTGGCTATGGAAGAAGGCATGCGGTTTGCTATCCGAGAAGGCGGCAAGACAGTCGGCGCTGGAGTCGTGACCAAGATCATTGAGTAAACAGGTGTTTAATAATTGAATAGACATAATCAGTTATGGCTAGAAAAAAGGCAGTGGAGAAAAAAGCGAGCAGCAAAACTGAGACACCAGTAGAGGTGGAAGAAACAGCTAGCCCGCGAATTAGGATCAAGCTGAAGGCCTATGACCATAAACTGATTGATCAATCAGCTCAGCAGATTGTGGAAGCGGTGGAGCGGGACGGGGCGAAAATTGCCGGGCCGGTGCCGCTGCCAGTCAGCAAAAAGAAGTACACAGTTAATCGTTCGACGTTTGTGCATAAAAAAGCACGTGATCAGTACGAGATCCGTATTCACAAAAGATTAATTGATATTGTCCAAGCAACGCCGCGCACAGTCGATACATTAATGAATTTGAATTTGCCGGCTGGGGTGGATGTGTCGATGAAGACAGGATAGGGACGAAACCTAACAAAGCACAGATTTAATAAAATATGACTGAAGCAGAGAACCGCGCGGAGGGCGCGGTTTTTGGATATACATAAAATCCAAATTACAAAAACCAAATGTCAAATCAATGACAAATGCCAAATATCAAAATCCAAATACATAAATGCGAAATCCTAAACAAATCCTAAATCCTAAATCAATAATTTCAAACCAATGAGAAAGTCGCGCGGAGGCGCGATTTTTTGGTGTAAGAAAAAAACCGGGAAACCCCAATGACCAATTTCTAATGACCAAGGAAATCCCAAATCCAAATGACCAAACTGCGTCAACGATTTGGTCGACAAGAGAAATGACGGCAAGTGAATAATATAAAGACAATGAACGTAAATAAATCGCACGGTGTCGTGCGAAGTTGTTGGTTGTATGGCTAGGTTGTGATTACTTAGAAATTACTAGACCTATAAGGTACATTACCGCCAAGATGATTATGGCATAGAAGCATAGGTCAATAAAATAAACTGGGCGTGGGGTTCTGCCGCGATGAATAGGTTGAACAGCAGGCATAGAGTATTCACGATAGCGAAAGCTCCCGTTGCCGGAATCGTCTATATCATGATGACGTGATGATACCTCGTTGGTTCGCAGGTCAATTACGCTGTATGTAAGAATATGCCCTCTTCCATGGCAACAACAGCAATAGTCCTTGTCTGGTTTCTGCCAAGAACCATCCCTATCTAAAGTCCACTGAGCCTTGCCGTCACCTTTACAACTGGAACAGGTTGCATTGCGCAGGATACTTCCGACTTTGTAGAAATTTGTGTTACCGCAGTTCGCACATTGACCGGCACTCAAAGCAACTATATGACCGCAGATGGGGCAGTGGGGCTTGGCGGAGGAGGATGTGTTGTAACTAGTATTGCTGGACATGATTAAGCTCCTGATTCTTTCAATTATGAGGGAACAAAACAATACAAAGAGCATTATTCTCTATTTGGACTATTTGTCAACATTTAAGGCGAGTCTGCCTGATTTTATGTTTCAAAATCCTGTTTGTGGGCATTGGCTGAGGATCTGGCAGGATAATAGCGTGGATTGTTTTGACATAATCCAATCTTTTTTCTATATTGTGTTATACCTGCTAAAAAGTGGCAGGGAGTTAATTCGATTAAACCTTTGATGTATACAAAGGATTTTTATTGCTTAAAACGTAGTTTGTTGCGCAACAGACAAAGTTTGAACATGTTATCTGGGTCAGCAAAGGCCTGGGGAAGCGTTGGAGACAATTTTTTTTATGAAAGCTATAATCGGACGAAAAATTGGTATGTCACAGACGTTCTCGGAAACCGGAGAGCGGATTGGTGTTACACTGATTTTTTGCCAAGATAACCGAGTAACACTGGTACGCAATAGTAAGCGTGACGGGTATGCAGCTGTTCAACTGGCTCTAACGAAGAAAATAGAGAAAGGTGAACAGAAGCCTACTGAAAGAAAGGTAGACAATCGAAACATCGCGATGGCACGCGAATTTGCCGTGGTCGTTGACGAAAACGTTAAATTTGACGTGAACCAATTTACGCCAGGCGACGTGGTGGAAGTGGTCGGTGTGTCAAAAGGAAAAGGCTTTCAAGGAGTAGTTAAACGCCATGGATTTGCTGGCGGACCGGCTAGCCATGGTCATCGTCATGTACTTCGAGCAGCCGGATCAATCGGTTGTCGGTTCCCGCAGCACGTCAGAAAAGGTCAGCGGATGGCAGGGCGAATGGGCGGGGACAGGGTGACTGTTAAGAACTTGAAGGTAGTGTGGGTGGATAAAGACCAGAATTTACTAGCCTTAAGCGGGGCTGTGCCTGGAACGAGAGGTAGTATTGTTGAGATTAGATCAGTTGAATAAGGCTAGAACACGTTTATGAACAAGAAAGCTACAACCAAGAAGATTAATAAAGAGACCAAAACTGACCTGGTTAAGGTTGTGGTTCAGAATTTAGCCGGGAAAAAGATGGGAGAAATGGAAGTTAGTGGTTTAGATGAGGCTAAGGTATCAAGTAAGCTCTTAGCACAAATAATCGACAGTAACCGTAACCGACAGCGTATTCGACGGGCACACACCAAGGGACGTGGTGAAGTGCGCGGCGGTGGAAAGAAGCCTTGGAAACAAAAAGGAACAGGCCGAGCGCGTCATTCATCCACCCGGTCACCGATATGGGTGGGAGGCGGAATTACATTTGGACCAAAAGCGATTAAGCGAGCTAAGTTATTTACTCCGAAGGAGATGAAACAAGGGGCTTTGGCTGATGTGCTAGCGCGACATATCAAGGCGGGAAATTTAGCGGTGGTGCAAACAGACAAAGACATACCACTAAAGACGAGAGTACTGGCGGAGCAAATTGGACATACAGAGCGAATATTGATTGTGACATCCAGCAAGGACGGGTCGTTGCAGCGGTCAGCGCGGAACTTGCAATATGTGGAAGTCGAACAAGCAACCCAAGTTATGTTAAAAAGTTTAATGCAAGCTAGACGGGTGTGGGTGTTAATTGAAGCAATGGATGAATTAGAGAGAAGGATCGGCGGTCGGATAAAATTATCGGTCAAGAGTCGATCCACGTCCGTAGACAAGAGAAAGGAAAGTAAATAATATGTCGATACTCAGATTTGCAAAAGAATATCTGGAAGGCAAAGGGAAGGCCAAGGAGCCAGTGGCGGGCACAAAAAAGTCACCAATGAAAAAAATAGAAAAGGTTACCGCGACCAAACGGAGTAAAAAAGTTGTGAAAAGAAGCGATATAAATATCAGCCTGGTGCCAATTGTGACGGAAAAGGGTGTAATGCAGCAGGAGAACGGTTTTGTCGTATTTCGAGCGGAGCAGTTTATTACCAAGGGTCAGGTGAAAGAGGCCGTGTTAGCGCGATACAATACGACCGTGCTGGCGGTTAAGTCCATGACCATGATGCCAAAAGCCAGACGGCGGGGTGCCACAGTGGGAAAAACGACTGGCTGGAAAAAATTCTATGTTAAGGTAGGAGATATTCATAAGATAGTAACTGGACCATAAGTCAGGAAGGAAACATATGCCTATTAAATTTTACAAATCAAATCGGGGAGCCAGAAAACAAGCATCGATCGTTGATCGAAGAGAGCTGCATAGCGGAAAGCCCTACAAACAGTTAACCAAAAGCCGGACGCGGATCAGTGGTCGTGGTCATCAGGGTAAAATTACCGTACGTCATCGCGGCGGCGGAGCAAAGAGATTGCAGCGAGTGATTGATTATGGCCAGAGCAAGCAAGGTATCGAGGCTAAAGTAGAGCACGTGGAGTATGATCCGAACCATTCGGCTTGGTTAGCCTTATTGCTTTACGCGGACGGTGAGAGACGATATGTGTTGGCTTGGGCTGGAGCAAAAAGCGATGATCGGATAATAATTCAACAAGATGCGCCGGAGAAACCGGGTAATAGATTAGTGCTGAAAAACGTCACACCGGGAGCGACGGTTTATAATGTGGAATTTCAACCAGGCAGAGGCGGAAAACTATTTCGCGCGGCTGGTGCTTATGCCACAGTCATGGACATTCAGGACAAGTTTGCTCAGTTAAAACTGCCTTCTGGCGAATCGAGACTAGTGCCGGTGGGTGCCTGGGCCAATTTTGGTATGGTAGGTAACCCTGATCACCGCTTAGTGCGGCAAGGATCGGCCGGGAGAATGCGTCGTCGGGGACGACGACCGCAAGTAAGAGGCAAGGTGATGAATCCGGTTGATCATCCACATGGTGGTGGTGAAGGAGCGCAGCCGATCGGTTTGACGCATCCGAAAACGAAGTGGGGTAAGCCGGCGTTGGGTGTTAAGACACGTTCTCGCGGCAAATATTCCGATAAGTTTATTGTCCAACGAAGAAAAAATAAGGATAAATAGTCTGCTATGAATAATAAATCAGGTTTAATAACCAATAAAAGATGAGTAGCAAAAAATGTATTTCTTGACGAGAGGGTATTTATTCATTATTATTGAGTCTTAATTTATATTATTAAAGTATGTCACGTTCGCTGAAAAAAGGTGGTCCATGGGTTGATCCAAAGCTGCTAAAGAAAGTCAAAAACTTGAGAGCAGGGGACAGAATAGTGATCAAAACATGGTCTAGGGCATCAACTATCTATCCAGAGATGGTCGGATTTAGGTTTGGTGTTCATAACGGACGTGAGCATGTAGTAGTGGTTGTGTCTGAGGATATGGTTGGTCATAAGTTAGGAGAGTTTTCACTGACGCGTAAGTTCGTGAAGCATGGCGGTCGTATCCAGAGAGAAGCTGAGGCAGCCTTAGCTATACAAGCCAGTACTAAGGCGGAACAGGATAAAGATAAAGAAGACTAATGGAAACAACAGCACATTTAAGTAACGCGAGAATTACTCCGCGTAAAGCCCGGGCGATACGCAGTCTGATTAATGGATTGAGCGTAGATAAGGCTTTAGCCCAGCTTAATTTTGCTGGTGGTAAAGCGGCAATGCTGACACATAAGCTGCTAAAATCTGCCATAGCCAACGCGGTCAGCAATAATGAAGTGGAAGAGGCTAATTTACGCGTGAAGTGGCTGTTAGTTAACGAGGGATTTAAATTTAAGCGGCATATACCGGTCAGCCGAGGATCAGCCCATCCTTTTGTGAAGCGGAATAGTCATTTGACGGTGGTGGTGGAAGAGATCGTGCCGACGACAAAAAAGAAAACGAAAAAGAAAGAAGAGATCAAGACTTTGTCGATTGAAGAACTAGCTACTCGCGATAAAGAAGAAGGGATCGATCTGAAAGAAAAAGGTAAAGACAAAGACGATGGTGGGAAGACGGTTGATATAGCGAAGTCTAAACAAAATGAGGCGTATCAGATAATGAAGATGCAGCAGCAGGGTGGAGACAAGGCGAAAACGCATCGACGGAAGACTATCTAAGCGCGGTGAAGAAATTTTTAACTTACTGATGAATAATTATTAGCATATGGGAAGAAAGACAAATCCAATTATACTGCGAGTGGGTAACGTGATACGCAGCTGGGATGGGAAATGGTTTTCCGATCGCCGCGTGAAATACCGAGCTAATCTCTTGGCTGATTTGAGTATTCGTAAGTACTTCGCAAAAACGCACCGGACGACATCGATCTCTAGGATTGAGATAGAAAGAAACCAGCAAGAAACGGTCCTGACAATCCATACCTCGCGACCAGCGATGGTGATTGGGCGCGGCGGTACAGGAATTGAAAAGATACAAAAGGACTTACGTCGCAAGTTAAAAATACGTCGAGGAGGTCTGCGGATAAACGTGCAGGAGGTACGGAATCCAGACACAGATGCGGTGGCAGTGGCGACGCAAGTGGTTGAACAGCTGGAGCGGAGATTTCCTTTTCGTCGTGTTTTGAAGCAATCGGTGTCACGGGCTCGACAAGCCGGAGCATTGGGTGTGCGGGTGCTGGTGTCTGGACGGTTGAACGGGGCAGAGATTGCTCGTCGAGAGTGGTTGGGAGAAGGAAGCGTCCCCTTGCATACTTTTCGCGCGGACATCTCGTATGCGAATCGGGTGGCTCATACTACTTATGGCACAATTGGGGTTAAGGTATGGATAAACAGAGGCGAACTGAAGATGGGGGAGGAAGAAGAAATAGAAGTAAAAGGTGGACCAGCAAAGAAAGCTCCATATCGGACTTCCTTGGCTAAGGCAGCAAAAGCATCGGCTAAAATTAAAGCGCCAAGAGGGGACAATCAATATGTTACTGCCAAAAAAAGTTAAGCATCGCAAACAGATGAAGGGCGTTGTGAAAGGCGTGAGCACACGGGCGTCGCAGATTGATTTTGGAAAATTTGGGCTAAAGGCGATGGAAAGTCGCTGGATTACAGCGCGTCAAATCGAGGCTTCCAGACGAGCCATGACAAGATTTGTTAAAAGGTCGGGTAAAATTTGGGTTAGAATATTTCCGGATAAGCCGGTGACCAAGAAAGGTGCCGAAGTACCAATGGGAAACGGCAAAGGTTCAGTTGATCGTTTTGTGGCGGTAGTAAAACGAGGACGGATAATTTTCGAAATGGATGGAGTGACTGAAGAATTGGCCCGTGAAGCCTTACGGTTAGCGAGTCATAAATTGCCGATCAAGACGAAGTTTATTAAAAAGGAGGTCTAAGTATGATCAAGAATGCGATAAAAGAATATCGGGAATTGGATCAAGTTGGGCTGGTGGCACTGATAGCAAAGCTCAAGCAAGAATATCGTTTAGCAAAGGAGACGGTCAGATTAGGTAAGAAAAAAAATCACGCGAGCCTAAAGTTTCTAAAGCGTGATATCGCACGAGCGCAAACAGTATTAAAAATGAAAAAAGATAAATAACATGCACATATGGAAGACTTGAGAAAAAGAATTTGGCAGGGCATAGCATTGCGAAGAGCGGGAGTGATGACGGTGGTGGTTGAAGTGCAGCGTGAATGGCAGCGCAGGCCATATGATAAAAAAATAAAAAGAACCAAAAGATTTATGGTGCATGATCCTAATGACGCAGCAAAGGTTGGTGGGAGGGTTGAGTTTAGGGAATGTCGACCGATTTCAAAAAGAAAAAGGTGGATAATCGTTGAACCGAAAATAGAAAATAGAAAATAGAAAATAGAAACTAGAAATGTAGATAATAGGAATATATGATTCATGAAAGAAGCAAATTAATAGTCTGTGATAATTCTGGGGCCAAATTGCTGCAGGTTATTCGAGTGTTGGGCGGCACCAGGCGTCGATATGCGTATCTGGGTGACGTCGTGATCACGACAGTTAAAGTGGCAGAGCCGCGAGGACTGGTAAAGAAAAGCGAAGTGGTGCGCGCAGTCATTGTGCGTCTGCGAAAAGAACATCATCGACCAGATGGTTCCTCGATTCGTTTTGATGACAATGCGGCTGTTATTTTGGATAAGGACTCGGATAACATGGTTGGTTCACGGGTATTTGGTCCGGTGGCTCGGGAAGTTAGAAATGCGGGCTATAAAAAGATTGTGTCGTTAGCGACGGAAGTTTGGTAACCGGTTATATAAGAATAATTTCAATATGAATAAGAAAGTAAAACAGAAATTGCGAAAGGGAGACATGGTACGGATTTTGACTGGCAAAGACCGTGGAAAGACTGGTAAGATCATGGCTGTTTTGGCGGCTGATAATCGTGTGTTAGTGGAAGCAGTCAATATGGTGAAGAAACATGTTCGACCCAAGCGGGCTGGTGAAAAAGGCCAGCGAGTGTCTGTGGCAGCGCCAATAGACGTATCGAATGTGCAAATAGTTTGCCCAGCGTGTAAAAAGTCTACCCGAGTAGTAATTGTTCGGGAGGGGGACGAGAAAAGGAGAACATGCCGGCACTGCAAGGGTTCGATTGATTAAATCAATATTATTTTATTAGGAAGATGAAGAAGGTAAAGAAAAACACAATGACGCGAGAAAAGAAGCTTATGGAAGAGTTGAAGATTGATAATGTGCACGCCGTGCCGGTGATAAAAACGGTGGCTGTTAATTGTGGGGTAGGCAAGCAACGCGACGATAAGGTGTTTATTGAAGCTGTTAAGAATGATTTGGCTAGGATTACAGGCCAGAAGCCGCAGGAAAGAAAGGCCCGCAAGGCAGTGGCCGGATTTAATGTCAGGCAGGGCAATCTAGTGGGCTTGCGCGTAACGCTGCGAGGACAGCGCATGAGAGATTTTATCGAAAAATTCGTGAATGTGACACTGCCAAGGGTGAGAGATTTTCGCGGAGTGTTACTAAAATCTTTTGATCGCAATGGCAATTTAAATATTGGATTACCCGAGCAATTGGCTTTTCCAGAGATAAATGCAGAAAAAACGGATGTTATTTTTGGGGTGCAAGTGACGTTTGTGACAACAGCAAAAAACCAAGACCAAGCCTTAGCCTTGTTTAAGTCGCATGGTTTTGTGTTCCGGGATGACTCAGCTGATGATTTGACTTAATGTTTTTTTTGTTAGATATTAAGGACTTATTTACCTATGGCAAAATTATCGCAAATTGTGAAGAGCCGGCGATTGCCAAAGTGGCGGACACGAATGGTGCGTCGTTGCGCCGAGTGCGGCCGGGGAAGAGGCTTCATGCGAGATTTCGGCTTATGCCGCATCTGTTTTCGAGAACATGCCGAGAATGGTGAAATACCTGGGATAAGAAAGTCATCGTGGTAATTAAGTAGCGAAGATAAATTTAAGTAAATTACAAGACAGCTGACAAATATTATGGATACAGTAGGCAACATGTTAACATCGATTGTGAATGCCCAGCGGATTGGCAAGGAACGGGTGGTTGTGCCGTATTCAAAATTTACTTATGAGCTGGCCAAGATGCTACAAGAAGAAGGGTTAGTGGCTAAGTGTCGAGTGCAGGCCAATCCCAAAAAATCATTGATTATAAAATTGGTGTACGAAAACGGCGAGCCAATAATCAAGCGGGTAAAGCGAGTCAGTAAACTAGGCAGCAGAAAATATGTTAGCCGACAAGAGCTGCCCTTTACTGGTAATAAGCCGGGGATCCTAATAATTTCTACTTCGCATGGTTTGATGAACCAGAATAAAGCGAGAAAACAAAAGTTGGGCGGAGAATTAATTGGCGAGATTTGGTGTAATAATTAATCACTAATATGTCTAGGATAGGGAAAAAACCAATTATTGTGCCGCAAGGCGTAGAGGTAAAAATAGAAGGTTTAAATGTGACGGCCAAGGGTCCTAAGGGTGAAATGTCGTTTAAGACTCATCCGTTTATTGGGGTTGAACTAAACGATGGAGTAGTGACCTGTGTCGTTAAGAAGAAAAGCAAAATGACACCAGCTTTATGGGGTACAAACAGGGCGCGGATTGCCAATCTTGTAAAAGGGGTGAGTGAAGGATTTATAAAAGAATTGGAATTACAAGGCGTGGGTTACAAATCCAGCATTAAAGGGAAAGACTTGGAGCTGTTAGTAGGATATTCGCATCCGGTATTGATTGCTGCGCCGCCAGGGATTACGTTGTCAGTCGATAAGGAATTCATAAAGATCGAAGGGGCAGACGCAGTATTGGTGGGACAGGTGGCAGCTGATATAAGAAAAGTTAGAAAACCGGAACCATACAAAGGGAAGGGAATCCGTTATAAGGGTGAACATGTGAGAAGAAAAGAAGGTAAAGTTGTTGGTGTAGCTGAATAATTATGAGTGATTTACATAAAAGAAGTACTAGGCAGGACCGAAAACGACGGATCAGGTCAAAAATGGTCGGGACTTTAGAGAGGCCAAGAGCCAGTGTTTTTCGCAGTAATCGTGGTATTACAGTGCAGCTGATTGATGATGAGAACGGGTGGACATTAGTGGCGGTAGATGCACGCAAGGTGAAGAAGAAAGGGTTGAGTAAAGGAGAGTTGGCTGAAGCGATCGGTCAGCAAGTGGCTAAAGAGGCAATTGAAAAGAAGATTGGTAAAATAGTTTTCGATCGCGGCGGCTATAAATATCATGGCCGGGTAAAGATAGTAGCTGAGGCAATTAGATCGGGTGGTTTAGACTTCTAAATTATTAAGCGGGTATGGAAAATAAAGTTCAAGATAATAGAAGGCCAGGTCAAGGAAGAGGGCAGGGCCGGGATGGGCGCCGTGGTGGGCAAGATAATCGGGTGCGACGCACATTTGGACCAGGTGAAGGCCAACAGCAATATGACTACGAGGTTTTGGATGTGGCACGAGTCGTGCGAGTGGTCAAAGGTGGTCGCCGTTTTAGTTTTCGAGCCAGTGTGGTGGTCGGGGATCGAGCGGGGTTGGTGGGGCTTGGTATGGGCAAAAGCCGAGACGTACAAAATGCTATTGAGAAAGCTTATGGCAACGGGGCGAAGAATATGCAGAAGGTGTTATTGCAAGGCAAAACTATTGTTCATGAAGTTCGAGCTAAATTTAATGGTTCAGAGGTGATGTTAAAACCAGCTCGACCCGGTACGGGAGTAATAGCGGGAGGCACTGTTCGATTGATGGCTGACTTGTCCGGTATTCATGATTTGGTCTCCAAACGCTTGGGTTCTGCCAACAAGGTAAATACGGCTAGAGCAACATTGCAGGCTATGTCTAATTTGCAGAATACGCCAGCAAGAATTCACAGACGCGAAACAGCTAAAGAGGCGGACGCTAAATAGGTAAATGCAATAGTATGAAAATGGGATTACATAAGTTAACTATGATTAAGAAAACCAAGAAACGGCGGGGGAGAGGTATTGGCGGACGAGGGGCAAAGTCAGGCCGTGGGATGAAAGGACAGAAATCAAGAGCTGGCTATTCACGACGGGCTGGTTTTGAAGGCGGTCAGACGCCACTATATCAGCGGGTTCCCAAGAAGCGCGGATCGAAAGCCAGGACATTTAAGTTAATGGTCAAGAACCAGGAAGTCATGACGAGCAGTTTGAATGAGTTTAGTAGTGGAAGCATAGTTGGTTTAGGGGCATTACGAAAAGCTGGTCTGATTATTGAAAGGGGTCAGCACAGACCGGTAAAACTGGTTAAAGCAGGATCAATAAAGAATAAATTAACGGTTAGAGTACATGCGGCATCAAAGCAAGCAATTAAACTCGTCGAAGCGGCCGGTGGTAAAGTGGAGTTGATTAGTCGATGAGACGAGGGAGTGGTTGGGCACAGGTTGAGGGCGGACAGAAGCAAGATGAGGTTGAAAGGATGCAGCCGATGCCGATAAACTGAGGATAAATATGTTCAATTGGAAAAAAATATTGCAGGTGTGGAGGGTGCCGGAACTAAGGAAGAAATTATTGGCCGTTTTAGGTTTACTGATTGTTTTTAGGGTGTCGGCGATAATTCCTTTACCAGGAGTACCGCGGGAGAGCCTGGAAGCCATGTTTGGCGGTAACCAATTGTTTGGTTTACTGGATATATTCTCTGGCGGAGGATTGTCTAACTTATCCATTGTGATGTTAGGAGTTGGTCCTTACATCACTGCTTCAATCGTTATGCAGTTGCTGACGATGATCGTGCCAAGACTGGAAGAAATGGCTAAAGAAGAGGGGGATGCGGGACGACGAAGAATTAACCAATGGACCAGATTTTTAACGGTACCGCTGGCGGGCATGCAAGCGTTTGGTTTTATAAATATACTGATCCGGCAGGGAGTCGCGGGCGGAGCTGGTTTTAGTTTTTCCCCCTGGGAAATGACGGTGGCAGTATTGACAGTTATTTTTGGTACGGTCTTTTTGATGTGGCTGGGCGAGCTCATAACCGAGCAAGGGGTGGGTAATGGTATCTCGCTGATCATCTTTGTTGGTATTATAGCGCGATTACCGGTAGTAACTGCCCAAGCGCTAGCAACATTTACGCCCGATATGTTATTAACATATGGATCGTTTTTAATTGTGTCACTGGTGGTGATAGCGGGAGTGGTAGTTATTACGGAAGGACAGCGAGCAATTCCAGTCAGTTATGCGAAACGGATTAGAGGGTCGCGAGTCTTCGGCGGAGCATCAACGCATTTGCCGCTGCGGGTCAATCAGGCAGGAGTGATACCAATTATTTTTGCTTTGTCGATCATGCTGTTTCCTGGGGTGATTGCGAATTTTCTGGTCGGTGTCAATAACCAAGCAGTGGCCCGAAGCGCATCATGGGTAGTGAATCTTTTTCAGGATCAATGGTTTTACGGCATAACTTACTTTGTTTTGGTGGTTGTCTTTACGTATTTTTATACTTCGGTGACGTTTGACCCGAATAATATTGCCGAGAATCTGCAAAAGCAGGGGGGGTTTGTGCCGGGTATACGGCCGGGCAGGAGAACAGCAAATTTCTTGAAGTACGTTATTAACCGCATAACATTAACCGGTGCTATCTTCTTAGGATTAATTGCCGTATTGCCTTTAGTGACACAGGGATTGTTGGGAGTGGCTACATTAACGATAGGTGGAACGGCATTACTGATAGTTGTTTCGGTGGTTTTGGAAACGATGAAACAACTGGAAAGCCAATTGACTATGCGGGAATACGAAGGGTTTCTCTCCTAAAATCCAAATGACAAAATCCAAATGACTAATAATTTGGACAAGCTGCCGAAAGTAATCTATCTAATGGGACCGCCGGGAGGGGGCAAGGGAACACAGGCGCAGTTGCTGGCGGATAAGATCGGTTATAGCCGGTTTAGTACAGGAGATGCTTTTCGTAGGACAGCCAGACAGGAGACAGACTTGGGCAGACGCGTGAAAGAGATGATTGATAATGGCTTTTTGTGCCCGCCAGACATGGCAGCAGAAATTGTCATAATGGCGATTAAAAAACAGATTGAGGCAGGAGAAGGTTTGATATTTGATGGGACACCAAGGACGGTTGAGGAAAGCAAAATAGTCGATGCTTTTTTTGCGGAACAAGGGTATGGCAAACCGTTGATAATTTATTTGGCTGTTGACAAGGAGGAGATGATAAAGCGCAATAGTATTCGCAAATTTTGTTTAGGCATAGCAGGTGATTTTCCGGTGATGACAGATCAGGACAGAGAGCGGTGCGAGAAAGCAGGAGGGAAAATTGGTACTAGGCTGGATGATGATCCGACAAAGTTTGCCACTCGATGGGATGAGTTTATGACCAGGACTTATCCGGTAGTGGAAGGGTATCGCGAGCAAGGAATAGTGCATGAAGTTGATGGTATGCCAAGTGTCGAGGAAGTACATGATAGTGTGATGGAAGTGATAAACGGGTATCAACAAAAAGAAGAGTAAGTTTTGTCGGTTGGTGTAAACGAAAGCAGCAACGTAATATCCAAATGTCAAAGTTCAAATATCAAATCAATGATAAATGTCAAACCCCAAAGGAGCGCGATATATTTGCAGACACCCGACGGGGCACTGATGGGACAAGAGTGCCTGCTAATAGATCAGGCACGAAGGTCGCAGTCGTAGGTATAATTAATCAAATAACTCCAAGGCAAAGTAAATAAACATATTTAGCAGTGTGATAAGTGCAGTTTAAAGTTTGTTTATAAGGGGGATTACTAATTGACATAAAGGCTCAGTATTATGATCAGGTTAAAGTCAAGGCAGGATATAGAGAAACTGGTCGAGGGAGGTAAAATACTGGCTGAAGTGCTGGAGGCATTAGTGGATGAGGTGAAAGTGGGAAGGACATCTCGGGAACTAGACGCTATAGCGCGCCGTTTGATTTGGGAACAGGGGTGTGTGCCGTCATTTTTAAATTACGCGCCGGGCGGATATGCGCCCTTCCCGGCTGCTTTGTGTGTGTCGGTCAATGATGTGGTAGTACATGGTTTGCCGAGTGATGAGGTATTTCGGGAGGGTGATCTGGTTGGTCTGGATCTGGGGCTGATCTATCAGAATAAATATTTTTTAGATAGCGCGCGTTCAGTCGGGGTGGGACACATTAATAAGACCACGCAGCAATTATTGAAGGTGACGGAGCGAGCCTTGGACAGGGGTATAGAGTCGGCGCAAATAGGTCATCGAATCGGTGATATTTCACATGCGGTACAGGAATATGCAGAACGTAATGGGTTTGAGGTGGTGCGGCAATTAGTGGGGCATGGCGTGGGATTTGCCGTGCATGAGCCGCCTCAAGTACCAAATTTTGGCAAAGTGGGGACGGGCGAGATGCTTAAAGAAGGACTGGTCATCGCTATCGAACCAATGATATCGATCGGTGATCCCGATATAGAAACGGGTGAGGATGGCTGGTCGGTGCGAGTAAAAACTGGCAACCTGACTGCGCATTTTGAGCACACGATTGCGATAACAAGTGAGGGACCGAGGGTACTCACGTAAAAATCCAAATATCAAAACTCAAATGTCAATTCAATGACAAATAAGAAAAGAGAAATTGTATAAGTTTCAATTTCCAATTTTCAATTAATTTTCAAAATTACAATCACCAAAAAAGAAAAATCCGAAATCCTAAATCCGAAATAGCCAACAGCAGTTTTCGTAGTGTACGATGGTGTCATGTCCCTGGAAAACCCTAATTTCCTCAAGAAGAAGTACGATCTGCACCAAAGCCCGGAAGTGGAGTCAGCGGCTGATCGAACCGAGGCTAAAGCCGGCGAGAAACTCCCCCAGGACCCTAACACCCGAATCCAAAACTACTTAAACCGCTTTAAGGAAATCACCGAGCGAACTGATCCAGATAAGCGGGAGCGGGGCATTCAAGCCTTAAAAACCGTACTGCATGACAAATTCGTCATTAAAGACGAAGAAATACCTGACAGCTACTTTGAAAACCAGAAAAGATTAGCGCGTGAGCAAGGTCACGGCGACATTGAGATTACGGATGAGATGCGCGAGCAGCTCACCGAAGTCATTATCGCCGATCAAGAGAGCACATTAGACAATTGGGTAGATTACCTAGTTTCTGACGATGCCACCTATCCCGACTGGCTTAAATACTATGCCTTCCGCAGTGTGCTTAACATGGGCGACTATGACAAAGAGCAGCACCAGTTCACCAAACGCTCCAAGGGCACAGTCAAGCCATTTCCGGACTTAAACCGCGAAGCTTTAGCCTACGTATTGGATGCCATTGAGAAAAAGCAAAAGAAAGAAGGAGTTATCTACGAAGGTGAAGATGAAGCCAAGTTCCAAAAGCTGCTGGAGAGCGAAAACTTTTCTAAACTTTACGCCTGGGCGATTGAGAAAGTAACGCCCGCCCAAGCTGACCAGCTGACAATCACCAAAGGGCAGTGGGTGAAGTATGACCAAAACTCCGACCATATGCCGCTGGTCGAATCCCTTCAGGGCCACGGTACGGGCTGGTGCACGGCGGGTGAATCTACCGCCGAAGCCCAACTCAAAGGCGGCGACTTCTACGTCTACTACTCGGAAGATCAAGACGGCATAGCCAAAGTCCCCCGAGCCGCCATCAGAATGCAAGAAGGGAGTATTGCCGAAGTGCGGGGTATTGCCTATGAGCAAAACCTTGATCCTTACATTAACGATGTAGTAAAAGACAAGCTGAAAGAATTTCCGGATGGGGCACAATACGAGAAGAAAAACCAGAACATGAAGCTTTTAACGGCTATAGACAACAAAGCCAAGCAAAACCAGCCTCTCGATAAAGAAGATCTGACGTTTCTTTACGAACTCAATCAAACGATCGAAGGCTTCGGCTACCAACGAGACCCACGTATCAATGAACTACGTCAACAAAGAAAACCTGAAGATGATATGCCTGTTGTTTTTGACTGTGAGCCAGAACAAATCGCCCATGCTTCGCAAGAAATATCCTCAAACACCAGGGCCTATGTCGGCCAATTACAACCAGGCATTTTCGACAAGCTTCAGCAATTCAATATTGAGCATGTTTTCACTAGCTTTCCCGAAGGCAGACTGCGCAGATTCAATGTCGAGATCGGCGGTCAAACAAAGAAACAACTGGAGCAAAATCTTAAGCAAGCCAACATCAAGACCAGCAAGCCCGCTCAAAGTATGCTGGACAACAAGGATTTCACCACCCAAGCCAATCTGGAACAACTCAAGCTCGTGAGACTGACAGTTGACGACTTGGGTTTACCCAATGGATCCACCACCGACCAAATCTACCAACGCGCCGAGGAGCTGGGTCTTGATCTTTGTCCGGCCGAAGTTGGCCCGCACTTAAGACTCCAATATCAAGATCAGCCCATGAATGAACATTTAAACGTCGGTATTAAGTATGTTGCCGTTTCCGGTGGCGTCTTCAAGCTCGATCGCTACGGGGAAGGTTTGTGGCTCGAAAGCGCGTATTGGGCTAGTCCATCGAGTCAGTGGAATCCCGACAGCGAGTTCGTCTTCCGCCTCCGCCAGCCTTCTATTCCATCAGATGGCGGAGCTTAGACCGGCAGGCCCAGTCTTCGCCAAAGGCTTCCACCTTCGCTAAAGCTTTGGTGGACAAGTCGGCGGGCGAAGCGGGGTTATTATTTCGCTCAGAATTCATGGACCGCCCAAAGGCGGTCTCATTCATTCTGGCGAAATAATAAAAAAACACCACGAGGTGAGTCGTGGTGTGAGTGTACGTTAGGGGCGAATATCATGTTTCAGTTAAGAAAGAGCTGCAGTGGGGGCGTCGAGATTCTGAATGCCTTGATGGCCGAATAGGTCACGACGCAGACTTTGCACCTGTTGTTTCATACGGGCGAGGGCCATGTCTGGTGCCTGGTCGTGAAGTGCCAGAGACAGAATATCTTGATTCTGTTGCCCGAGTACCCATAATACGTGCTGGGCTTGGTCTACGTCATGGATATTGATTGCAGAATCAAACCGACTAAGTAACTTTTTCAGCTCTTCAGCTTGATGTAAGCGTTCCACACATTGCTGCTGTCGTAACTTTTTGGCGGCTGCCTCAAGTTCCTGACGGCGCTTAGCCTCTTGTTGTCGCTGCAGTTGTTGACGTTCTTCGATAGCTGCGACAATTAATATGCTTCGACTGAGCGACTCGATGTCAGTCTTGAGGGTAGTCAACACAGCTTGACGATGACGCAGCAGGGGGGACAGATGCCGATCTTGTTCTAGCTTATCCACCGATGCTTTGGCGCGGGCGGTTTGTGTATTGACCTGCGAAGCCAGATCATTTGCGTTGATATTGATCGGCGGCTTGGTAACAAGGTTGTTGGCTTGGGTCAGATAGTACCTGGCGCCAGCGATATGACGATCGATGGTCTCGAGGTTAAGCTCGCTGATGGCCCGGTTTATAAGGCTGATGAGCTGGTAGAGGCTATTGCGAAGAGAGACGTCTTCATAACGCTCTCTTCTCTGAGTGATGAGTTCCCGTCTGGTGTAGATAAGTCGTCCCATGTCCTTCGAAGCGACCACACCCTCTGCCATGTCTTGGTACATGCCAAGTGCTTGTGCCATGATATTTCTCCTAACATAATTGAAAGAACGGGCCGGTATCGGTTCACATTTCAGAGTACATTTTATTAATGCTCTGAAAAGTGAAGGGGAAGACAAGATTGGCTTCCCCTGGGGTGAAAATTGTCCCTTTATTGATTATTGGCCTAGTGAACGGGTGGCGGTGGCAAATAAAGCCATAGTGCTGCCAGCAATAATTGCCCACGCCAGATCTTGAATGAAGTTATTGAAGCTTGGTTTATGAAACCAGGCCATAATTTGGCTAGCTAGCAGGACGCCCAATGAGAGCATCGCGGCAAAGCCGTAGCAAACTACGAGACAATAAAGGGCTTGGTCCATCAGACGCTGAGTGGCTTCCATGCGAAATCTCCTAAAAAGAACTTCCTGATTGAAACAAGGGACTGATTTACAGTGAGATTTACCTTAGCAGATATTAGTGTATGTGTCAAGATAGGCAAAAGATGCATATATTTAGCTATATAAAGCTAATTAGAAATTTATCAGCGTTTAAGATATAGTAGGAAGATGGTTATACTTGGCTTAGATTACGGGGATAGATACGTTGGGGTAGCACTGACTGACCCAGACGGTGAATTTACTTATCGGTTTGGTACGATTGATCAAAAAAGGGACGATGTATTGGAAGAGGTGCAAATATTGATTGAAGAAGAATCCGTGAAAAAGATTGTGGTAGGGATGCCGCAAGGATTAAGGGCTAATGAAACAGAGCAAACACAAAAAACCAGGGCGTTTGTGGAAAGATTAAGAGAAGAGTTTGGTGACACGATCGAACTAGCAGAACAAACGGAAATATTTAGTAGTGCAGAAGCCCGAAGAATCATTGAAGAAGAAGGCGGTCGCAAGGAGGAGGAGCATGCGGAAGCAGCGCGGTTGGTGTTGGAATCGTACATAAAAAAAGAAATTATCAAGAAGTAATAAAGGATGGGGGTAATGCTGATACGGGGTCGGTTGATTTGGGAGTTAAAATGTATATATGCAAAAAATGATACCCACTCATGTAGCGATCATTCCGGATGGGAATAGGCGATGGGCCAAAGCGCGAGGAAAGCGAGCTTGTTTTGGGCACAGCCGCGGAGTGGCTGCGTTTGAGAAAATTGCGTTGTATTCCTTTGATCAGGGGGTGCGATGTTTATCGATTTGGGGGATGTCATTGGATAATATGCAGCGGAGAAGCGTGACGGAAGTGATGGGGCTGATGAAGATATTCAAAAAGGAGTTTACGAGGTTAGCCGGGTCAGAAGAGATTCATCAACGAGAAGTGCAAATCAACGTACTGGGCGAGTGGAAGAGATATTTCCCGCGGGATGTTCGTGAAGCAATTAATAAAGCGAGGAAAGCAACAAGAATGTACCAGAAGGGAAAATTGAATTTTTTGCTGGTTTATAATGGCACAGATGAAATGATTCGGGCGATCCAGGCAATTGCTGATGCCGGAAAGGCTCAGGGTGTGAACGTCACGGCCAATATTATTAAACAAAATCTGCTCACCTATGATTTATCGCCAGTCGACTTAGTAATTCGAACGGGCGGAGAGCCTCATTTATCTAATGGTTTTATGATGTGGGATACAGCGGATGCGGAATTGTATTTTACGGATAAATACTGGCCAGCGTTTGAAAATGAAGATTATCGGCGGGCATTGAATGATTATGCTGGCCGACGGCGCAGACGCGGTAAGTAATTTTGGGAGTGGGTTGAGGTCCGGTTTTAGTTTACAAGTGGTCCATTATTATCCTGGAATGAGGCTTAATGAGACTGTCCTTAGGCGGTAGAAAGTAAATAGTTTATAATAAGGCTATGGCAGTATATTTGTCGGTTGTGATACCGGCTTACAACGAAGATAAGAGGTTACTGGCTACCCTTAAAGCGGTAATAAAATATTTACAAGCCCAACCTTATAGCTGGGAAGTGGCGATTGTGGATGACGGTTCAAAGGATAAAACGGCCGACTTGGTAAGAGCGGCCGTGGTGCATGAGTCTAGGGTGCGACTATTGCAGTACGGGGAGAATCGAGGTAAGGGCTACGCGGTGCGGTATGGCATGACACACGTGTCTGGCGAGGTCAGGCTTTTTATGGATGCAGACAATTCAACAACCATAGACCATTTTGATCTATTCAAGCCATATTTAATTATGGGATTTGATGTAGTAATTGGTTCGAGGGATGTAGCTGGAGCAGATATTGTGGTTCATCAGGCATGGTGGAAAGAGAAGCTAGGGGATCTCGGAAATTTATGGATCAGGTTTTGGGCGGTAAAGGGGATAAAGGACACACAGGCAGGTTTTAAGATATTTACTAGACAGGCTAGTGAAGCGGTCTTCCCGTATCTAACGATAGATCGGTGGGGCTTCGACGTGGAGGCATTGGCAGTCGCCCGACAGAAAGGATTTAAGGTGGCGGAAAGGCCGATACGATGGGTTAACGATGTAAACAGTAAAGTTTCAACCCGGGCTTATCTGGATGTGCTGAAAGAAGTAGTCCAGGTGAGGATGAATATATGGCGAGGCATTTACGGAAGGGATAAAGCGCAGAGTTAAAAGTGTCCAGCAGAAGATCATAACTGAATGAAAGTTGGTGCGAAGGAATAGGTGATCGCAATAATTGGCAGATAGTGGCAGCAGTATTATGTCAGGGTGATGTATCGTTTAGTAAATAACAAAATCATGAGTAGACGAGAGAATAAAAAAATACAAAAGACAGCAACGGGCGGGCATAAAATGGTGGGAGAAATGCGTCAGGATTTGGTGACGGGGAAGTGGGTGGTGGTAGCGACCGAAAGATCGCAGAAACCGAGCGATTTCATGATGGGACGGAAAAGGCTGCAGCGGATGGCTAAATATAAAGATAAGTGTCCCTTTTGCCAGCTGGATAAATATCCGCAGAAGCCGGATATCGTGCGTTTGCCTGATGATAATGAGGAATGGGAAGTGCACATTTTTGGCAACAAATACCCGGCGTTTAATCCGTGTGATGAATTCAGGAGTTGGCAGCTAGGTCCTTATCGGGCGATTGAGTCGGTGGGCTATCATGAAATATTAGCCACGCGAGGGCATGATGAGGCAGATGCTTATTTAACGCAGCGACAGATGGCTTTGCAGATCGAGGCTTTGGAGCTGCGCTACAGACAGCTCCGCGAAAAACCGTCAGTGAGTTATATACAGATTATTAAGAATAGCGGGGAAGAAGCGGGAGCTTCTTTGGAGCATCCACATAATCAGATATTTACCGTGCCGGTAATTCCCAGTGATGTGCTTGATATTTTAGTGGGAGCGGAAAAATATCGGCAACAGCATAGCGAGAATGTTTTTCAGACAATAATTGACTGGGAGCGGCGAGAAGGTGCCCGAGTAATCGATGAGAATGATGATTTTGTCTTATTTTGTCCGTATGCGTCTCGGGTTGCCTATGAGATGTGGATTGTGCCAAAAAAGCATGATCCCTATTTTGAGAATATGGCGCCCAAAGAGCGTGATAACCTGGCAGAGATATTGAGAGGTGCCTTAGCTCGGTTGTATGTGAGTTTGAATGATCCGCCGTACAACTATTACATTTTATCGGCGCCATGCGATGATACGGGGTTTGTCTCAGATCGGAAAATTTATAAGAATTTCCGGTGGCATATCCAAATACTGCCGCGTTTAAGCAAGTGGGGAGGTTTTGAAATGGGGACTGGCCTGGAAATAACGAGTGTACTACCCGAGGAAGCGGCCGTGTATCTGCGAGGTCAAAACATTGATCAACTGTTAGTTTAATGATGAAAACATTAATTGACATCTTTCAGAGCTTACCATCGCCTCTAGCGACTTTTTTAATTGCGATGCTGCCTGTGGGTGAACTGCGCGGGGCAATACCAGTAGCAATCCTGGTATATAAAATACCGTGGCCATTAGCTATGGTGATCGCGATTGCAGGCAACATGTTGCCGGTATATTTCTTGCTGCTGTTTTTCGAGGCGGTAACAAATTGGTTGATGCAAAGATTCCATTGGGCTAAACGGCTATTCGACTGGCTGTTTGAACGGACTAGGCGAAAATTAAATAAGCAAGTAAAAAAATATGGTTATTGGGCATTAGCAATATTTGTGGCAATTCCACTGCCGGCGACCGGTGCCTGGACGGGAGCGATGGCAGCGTTTGTGTTTGGTTTGCCGGAAAAAAAGTCTTTCCTGGCCATACTGCTTGGAGTTTGTCTGGCGGCTATTATTGTGACGCTCGTGACGATTGGTGGCAACGCTGCAGTGATGAAGTTATTTTTGATAAAGTAAAGATATGCTCGGTAATAAAAAAAATGGATTAGTAGTGGCTAATTGGAAGATGGAGCTTTCCCACAAAGGGGAAGTTGAGGCTGCGAAAGCGATAAAAAATTTAAGTAAAGGCCACAACTGGGGAAACACAAAGTTGGTAGTTTGTCCGTCCTATCCCTCCTTGATGGCAGTTGCGCAAGAATTGGCTAAAGTAGATGAAGTCGAAATAGGCGCTCAAAATGTGCATTCGGAAGATAAAGGTGCGTGGACTGGAGAAGTGTCCATTAACCAAATCGCACCGTTTGTGCAGTGGTGTATTGTTGGCCATTCGGAACAACGCAAGTTAACGGGTTTGAATGATGAGCAGGTGGCCCAGACAGCAGTCAGATTGATTCAGTATGGGATTACACCAATCGTGTGTCTAGGTGAGACCGCAGAACAGAGGGCACAGGACAAAACGATTGAAATAGTAACCGGACAAATGAAGCAGCTGTTAGCCTTTATGACGAGAATGCTGATGGCAAAAGTAGTAGTTACCTATGAGCCGGTTTGGGCGATCAGTGCGAATAATCCGATGGACCTGCCGGATCCGGCAGATATGGCGGGTACGATGTTGCTTTTGAGAAAAATAGTATCCGCGGAATTCGGCAATGAAGCAGCCGAGCGAATGAGGGTTTTGTATGGAGGCAGTGTTAAGGAGAGTAATGTAGCGGAGTACGTTAAGGAGCCAGGGGTGAATGGTGTGTTGGTGGGAAGTGCTTCAACACAGCCGAGGCAATTAATAGAGATAGTAAATTTAGTGGATGGTTTAATCGAGTGAAAGAAGTATATGCTAGTTAAACCGCAAGATTATATAAATGACGCACTAAACAATCATTATGCATTGGGATCGTTTAATAGTGTGAACCTGGAGATGACGCAGGCGATCATAGGGGCAGCAGGAAAAAAGAAATCAGCGGTTATTGTACAAACATCTGAAGGCGCTATTGAATATGCGGGGTTGGCGGCTATATCTGGAATGATAAAAATACTGGCCGAGGAAAGTCTTATACCGGTTATAATGCATTTGGATCACGGAAAAAGCTTGGCTATCGTCCGGAAATGCATTGAGGCAGGATACGGATCAGTGATGATTGATGCTTCAAAAGAGTCATTAGCAGATAATGTAGCTATTACACGGGAAGCGGTTGAAGTAGCTCATGCGCGCGGAGTTTGGGTTGAGGCAGAATTAGGGGCAATAATGGGTATGGAAGGGGCCATGGGTTTGCGCGGAAGGCGAACACCAAATGATTTTTTGACTAAACCTCAACAAGTAGTTGATTTTGTGGAGCAAACCGGAGTAGACGCGCTAGCCGTATCGGTCGGGACGATCCATGGTGCATTCACCGGGCAGGAATATATCAGATTTGAGCTGGTGGAGAAGATTGAAAAAATAACGCCTGACTTGCCGCTAGTCGTACATGGCGCATCTGGTATAACTAATGAACATTTGCGACGAGTGGCGAGCAGCAATGTTTGTAAGATTAATATAGATACGGAAATGAGAATTGCTTTCACGGAGGCAGTGAAAGCCTATTTTAGTGTCAATCATGACAAGGTGGACATTAGAGATATTCTTGGGCCAGCGCGGGAAGCTATGCAACAAGTAGTGGAAATAAAGCTTGATGTGTTTGGATCCAGTGGTCTGGCCGATGTTTGATATGTTACTCTAAAAATATTAATCGTTTATGAGTAAAAACAGTAACCAACCAAGCGCTTGGGATGTCGTGGCAATTGGTGATACGACGCAGGATGTGTTTCTGGAAATGAGTGATGCGGAAGTGAAGTGCGATAAGGAGGGGGAAAATTGCAAAATTTTGTTTGATTTCGCGAATAAAATTGTTGTAGATAAGAAAACTGACATACCGGCCGTGGGGAATGCTGCTAATCACGCCATTGGCGTGGCTAGGTTAGGTTTGCGGGCAAGTATTTATACGGTAGTGGGCGATGATGTCCAGGGGCAGCTGGCGGCAGAGGTGTTTCGAGAAAATAATGTGGATAATAGTTATATAGTTTTTGATAAAAAAAACGCGACTAATTTGTCGGTCGTGATAAATTTTAAGGGAGAACGAACCATTTTTGTTTATCATGAGCCGCGCGAATATCGTTTGCCCCAATTGCCGCGGACGGACTGGATTTATCTGACATCAGCATCTGGTGACGGAGTCGAAGAATTACATGCACAGGTGCTGGAATATATGAACAAGACGCCAGGGGTGAAAATGGCATTTAATCCGGGGACTCACCAAATGCATTTAGGACGGGAGAAATTAATGAAACTGTTGAAGAAGACAGAACTTTTGTTCTTAAACCGCGAGGAGGCTGCCGATGTTTTGAACGTTGAGACGGATGATGTTAAAGAGCTGATTCATGGGTACCACCAGATCGGCGTTCGGATGATGGTGTTGACCGATGGTCCGGATGGATCATATGCATCAGATGGCAAGATGATATGGTATGCCGATATATTTAAGGGTCCGGTTGTTGAGCGCACAGGCAGCGGTGACAGCTACGGGTCAGGTTTTCTCGGTGCGCTGATGAAGGGTAAATCCGTCCCGGAAGCTATGAATTGGGGCAATGCTAACTCTACGTCGGTGGTACAATATATTGGAGCACGCGAAGGATTATTAGATGAAGGGGCAGTAGAGAAAATGATAGCCAGTAACCAGGCTATCCAGCCCCAAGAGTTCGCCAAGTGGTAGAAGTAAAAATAAGGAAGGTTATAGTTAAGTAATTTATAATAATATGGAAGAGAGTAAAAAAATAAAGCTAGCAATAAACGGGTTCGGTCGTATTGGCCGAGCAGCATGCAAGGTGGCCTTGGAGCATGACGAGATTGAGCTGGTTGCCATAAATGATTTAGGGGAAATGGCTAACTTGGCTTATTTACTGTGCTATGATTCCGTGTATGGTCGGTACAGTCGAGCCATTAAGGTGGAAGAGGACGGACTAGTAGTAGGCGATAAGAAGATAAAGGTATATGGCGAGGCGGAACCGAAGAAATTGCCGTGGGATAACTTGGGGGTAGACGTGGTGATTGAATCAACCGGTGTATTTAATGATAAAGCAGGAGCGGCGGGGCACATTGAAGCAGGAGCAAAAAAAGTAATAATTTCGGCACCGACTAAAGATGAATCAATTCCTACGATTGTGCTGGGCGTGAATGATGAAGAGATGGCCGGCAACGATATAATTTCCAATGCGTCGTGCACTACTAATAGCGCAGCGCCAGTGGTGAAAGTGATTAATGAATTGTTCGGGATAAAAAAAGCCATGTTAACAACGGTGCATGCTTATACAGCAACGCAGGGTTTAGTGGATGGACCAGCCAAGAATGATTGGCGGCGAGGACGGGCGGCCGGAATAAATATAACGCCTTCTTCAACGGGGGCAGCAGTGGCGGCAACGTTAGCGTATCCGAAAATCAAGGGCAAGTTTGATGGAGTGGCACTACGTGTACCAGTTGCGGTGGTGTCGATTTCTGATTTTGTGATGTTGCTTAAAAAGAAAGTAACCGTCGAGGATATTAACGCGGCGTTTGAAGATGTGGCAGATAAAGGTGGGGATAAGGGTGTGTTGGGCGTAACTAGCGAACCGGTGGCGTCCAGTGATTTTATTGGCGATCCTCGTTCAGCCATTATTGACTTGGCGATGACGCGGGTGGTGGATGGTGATTTAGTGAAAGTAATGGCTTGGTATGATAACGAGTGGGGATATGCGAACCGACTTATTGAGCAAGTAATATTATTAGGAAAATAGGTATGAAATTAACTTTTTTTGACGCACAGCTAGGGGATACGGATCGATTAAAATTAGCGCTACCGGATTTTGAGGTAGAGGTAGTGGAAGGGACTTTGCAGGAGAATGTGGGTCAGGCGATGGAGGCAGACTTAGTATCAGTCTTCGTTACATCGAGAGTACAAAAGGAAGAAATGGAAAAAATGCCACAGGTGAAAATGATTGCTACGCGCAGCACAGGTTATGATCATATTGATTTAGCGGAAGCAGCTAAACACAAGATGATTGTGGCTAATGTGCCGACCTACGGACAGAATACGGTGGCTGAGCATGCTTTTGCCTTAATATTGGCATTGTCGCGAAAAATATTTCAATCATACGAGAAGACAGAAAATATGGATTTTGATCGTGATGGCTTGGAAGGTTTTGATTTGAAGAATAAAACGTTAGGTGTTGTAGGCAGCGGCAATATTGGACGGCATAGTGTAATGATCGGACGCGGTTTTGGTATGAAAGTATTGGTTTATGATATAAAACCGGACGAAGAACTAGCCAAGGAAACCGGCTGTACCTTCACTACTGATCTTGAGGAACTATTGCAGAAAAGTGATGTCATTACGTTGCATGTGCCTTATATACCTAATGTTACTCATCATCTGATAAATAAACAGAACATAACAAAAATTAAACGCGGGGGAATTCTAGTTAATACCTCGCGAGGAGCGGTGGTTGATACCGAAGCTTTACTGTGGGCGCTGGAGGATGGAATTTTGTCAGGGGCGGGCTTAGATGTTTTAGAGGAAGAAAATCCGACATTTGATCATATTGGGTTATTGTCCAAGGGTTTTCCCGCGGGGCAGGATATTGCCACATTGTTACGCAATCATATATTAGTGGCGCGGGATGATGTAATTATTACACCACACAATGCTTTTAACAGTACGGAAGCAAAACAGCGTATATTTGATACAACGATAGAAAATATTAAGGCATTTGCGGCGAGTAATCCGGTTAATGTGGTGGAGAAGAAATAGTTGATTAGCTAGGTTAACGAAAGCCAGCAGCCTGATAAGTCTTGGGAGCAAGGCGGATTGCAATGGATGAATATAGTATTATGAATCAGGGGATGGTGTAACATAATAATATGACAAGAAAGTTGAGGACGATGGATGACGTGTTGTTGGACGGCAGAGAAGTGCTGGTTCGGACAGATTTTAATGTGGCAATAGGCAAGGATGGCGTGGTCAATCAAGATGAGGATTATCGTATATCCGCGGCTATGTCAACCATCGAAGAATTGATACAACGACGGTGTAAAGTCATGTTGCTGACCCATTTAGGCCGACCTGGTGAAAAAGGCGGCAATTTTGACCTAGGACCAATCCGGCGGAGATTAGCGGATCTGTTAGGCGAGGAAGTTAGACAAATTGATTCATTGTCAGTTACTCGGGTAAGTGCAGTTATAGCGGGGATGGAGGGTGGTACGGTAGCGCTGTTGCCAAATATTCGGGAAGATGAGCGAGAAATGAGCCGCAACAAGGGTTTAGCGGAAGAGCTAGCTAGGATGGCGGAGGTATATGTGAATGAAGCATTTAGCGTGTCGCACCGCGACCAAACTTCAGTGACGTTGGTGCCTACTTTAATACCATCTTGTGCGGGGCGGCGAACTGTAATTGAGTACGAGACGTTAAGTGGTCTAATGGATCAGCCAAGTCGGCCTTATATTGGCATAGTAAGCGGGGCAAAAGTAGAGACAAAAGTATCGATAATTAACAGTTTGCTGAAAGTCGTCGACAAGATTTTGGTGGGAGGGATGGTTGCAAACACGTTCTTAGCGGCCAAGGGGTATTGTTCTAGCGAATTGCACCGACCAGAAGACATTGATGAGGCGAAAAAGATTCTGTTGAAAGCAGATCAACAGCTGGTTTTGCCGGTTGATGTGGTGGTGAGCAACCAAGCAAAAAACATACAAGCAAAGGTAGTGGATGTTAAGGAAATGTTGCAGCAGATTGATGGGGTGTGGGATTTGGGGCCGAAAACCATTGAGCTCTACTTGGAGATATGCCAAGGAGCAAAAACAGTGATGTGGAATGGGCCGGTGGGTAAGTTTGAGGATCCCGTGTATGAAAAAGGCACATATTCTTTGGCTGAAGGTTTATCAGGTTTATCGGCAAAGGTAGTAGTGGGAGGCGGAGATACGGTCCATGCTCTGGAAAAATTGAGGTTAGTTAATAAATTTGACCATGTCTCGGTAGGCGGTGGAGCGATGATGGCACTTTTGGAGGGGAGCAGGATGCCGGGACTGGAACCGTTGTTTGTTAAGGACGAATGAAGTGAGTTTTACGGGATGCCTAAAATAGAAAAAATTGTCGGTCGGGAGATATTGGATTCGCGAGGCCATCCAACTGTGGAAGCGGTGGTATTGTGCGAAGGGGGTATGACTGGAGCAGCTATGGTACCTGCTGGAGCGTCCACCGGACGACATGAAGCTGTGGAGTTGCGCGATAATGACGAAAAAAGACATAGAGGCAAAGGAGTGTTGAAGGCAGTAGGCCATATCGAAGGAGAAATCTATGCAGCCTTATTAGGGCAAGATACGGCAAATATCCACAAAGTGGATCGTATGTTATTGGAACTAGATGGAACAACAGATAAATCAAGATTGGGCGCTAATGCTATTTTGGCTGTTTCGTTAGCATGCGCACGAGCGGAAGCAGCAGCACAGGGGTTACCACTATATTTATATTTGAAGCAGATTTTTCCTAATCGACCAGCCGTTTTGCCGGTACCACAAATGAATCTGATTAATGGCGGAAAGCATGCTAGCAACAATTTGTCTATTCAGGAATATCATTTGTTGCCGATTGGCTCGCCAACTTTCTCCGAAGCATTGCGGATGGGAGTAGAAATTTATTTTACCTTGCGTGACATGCTCGTGGAGAAAGGTTTTCAGGTGGAAGTGGCTGATGAGGGAGGCTTTGGGCCAAAATTAGAAAATAGCGAGACGGCGTTTAACTTTTTGGTAAGGGCTATCGAGAAGGCTGGGTATATACCCGGAGTGGATGCATTCTTGGGGATTGATGCAGCGGCGAGCGAGTTTTATGACAATGAGAGTAATCAATATATGCTGGATGGTCAGTTAATGTCGGCTGTTGATTTAGCTTTTCAATATAAAACGTGGCGAGAGCGATACCCAATAATATCAATCGAGGATCCATTTGCTGAAGACATGTGGGACGACTGGAAGTTGTTTACCGCTAAGAACGGAGATTACTTACAGGTAGTGGGCGATGATCTTTACGCTACCAATAGTACAAGGATAAGGGAAGGAATTGTACAAAATGCGACAAACGCAGTATTAATCAAGCCTAACCAAGTAGGAACTTTAACGGAGACAATGCAAGCGATTGTTTTGGCCCAGGAGGCCCAGCAAAACATAGTGATTTCGCATCGATCAGGTGAGACGGAGGATGCATTCATTGCTGATTTGTGTGTGGCAGTGGGAGCGGGTCAGATCAAAACGGGTGCACCATCTCGTTCGGATCGTACATCTAAGTATAACCGTTTGTTGGCAATTGAGCAGGAGTGCGGAGGCGACCTGTCGCATGATCTGCAGCCTTTTCTAGAAAAGACTAATCAGGGGTACGAGATTAAATGAGGAAATACATAAGTTAGAAGCACTAAAATTAATCGGTAATTTTCAATTTTCCCTCCTTCGCCCTCCGCTCCCTAAAAGATTTCTTGGGGACTAAGTCACCATCCGTAAATAACTTAACCATTTCTCGCCCACTATGCGCCAATCTACGACTTTTCCTCCAGCCTTCGCCAAGGCTACGGCCGGCAGGCAATCACGAATCTCGACGCATATTGAACGAGATCTAGCCAAGTTATTTTTGGATGGCGCCTAAGCTTAGAGCTACGGAAGGGCCAAGGGAAATCCCAATTTTAAACTAGATGATGCCCCGCGGTATTGGCGCGGGGAGGTTCATACTCAATTTATTCCACTGCGCAGAAAACAACCCTGCCGCAGGCGGGGCGGGGCTGCATAAGTTTTAAAGCAACCTGGGGTATAAATGTGGTATAATTTAATACATTATGAAAACGGAAGAACAGCATGTAGTTTGGGAACGTCGTCAGACAGAAATCTGGGATAGAATATTTCAGGCTATGTCGGATGTGGTGGCAGTGGCAGAAACGTTGGACAATTCAGTCGGACAGAAACAGCTGCAAGAACAATTGATGAAATCGGCCATGTGTATCGGGGTAAAATTGGTGCGGGCTAATGCATCAGGTCGGGCGGTGAAGTTTGAAAAATATTTAGAGGAGGCGAGAATGAAAGCCATTGAGACGGATTATTGGTTACGATTAATATATGTATTGCAACAAAGAGAGGAAGTGCAGCGAGATCTATCCAGTGTTATTTCACAATATGCAGCAATCATTAATATGCTGAACAAGTTTATCAAGCATACCCAGGATGAGCCTGACGTTATTGCTCGCCATGCCAGAGGGCCGAAGATTAATATGTAAGTTGGGGTAAAGCTTGGTTTGGGTTTTTTATTTATGTAACAGTAGCAGATGCGTGGGTTTAATAACCGGCTGGGGAGAGGACTGGTGCCTATGTTAGTATAAAGATTTCGCCCGAGCGATATAAAGAGTAAGTGACGCGGGTCGTGGTTAAAATTAAGGAAAGAATTGGTTATGGCTAAAGCCTGGGGAATTAAGGCAGGGGGAAGAAGTGATTTTGTGACCTTGGAACAAATACAAAAAACACTGCTGCGGCAGCGTGGGGTGAAGAAAAACCAAATGGATGATTATTTTTCTCCGCAAGTTGATACGGGCTTGCACGATCCGTACCTGATGGCTGATATGGATAAAGCAATTAGTCGGATTAGCAGTGCGATCCAGAAGAAAGAACGCATACTGGTTTATGGCGACTATGACGTAGATGGAGTGTGTAGTACAGCGATTTTAATGTCGGCTTTGCGGGACTTGGGAGCAAAGGCAGTGCCGTTTTTACCGCATCGAACGGATAATGGCTACGGTCTGGATGGTAATGTGCTGCGTGAACTATTGGCGCAATACGATTTATTAATCACAGTTGATTGCGGGATAAGTAATAGTGCGGAGATCGATTGGTTGAATAGTCGGGGGAAGGATAGTATCGTAACGGACCACCATTTGGTACCAGAGGTGTTACCTAAAGCAGTGGCTGTTTTACATCCGAACCATCCAGCTGGCACATATCCGTTCCAGTTTTTATGCGGCGCTGGCGTAAGCTGGAAACTGGCTATGGCGTTATTGGCTAATAAGAGGGCTGATCGCGGGAGCAACCAGGAGCAGATATTCAATTTACTTGGGCTGGCTTGCTTAGGGACAGTAGCTGACATGGTGCCATTGATCGGAGAAAATCGGGTGATAGTAAAATATGGATTGCGCTCTCTGATGGCTAGCAATAATTCTGGTTTAAAAGCCTTGGTAGCTGCTGCAGGCCTTGGTCGCAATAGTATTAGTGCCGAAATGATCGCTTATCGGATAGCACCATTGATTAATGCGGCTGGACGAATAGGCCATCCGCAAACAGCCCTTGATTTATTATTGGCTGATACCGAGCAGGCAGCGGGAGAAGAAATTGCGAAACTAAAGCAATTAAACCAGGAGCGAAGACGTATTGGGCAGGCGGTACAAAGTCAGGCTGAATTAGCGGGAGCGGAAGGTGGAAATATTATAGTGGCAGCCGATACGAGTTGGCCGGCGGGGGTATTGGGATTAGTAGCGGGACGTCTTTGTGATAAATATCAGCGTCCGGCGGTGGTAATTGGCAGTGCAGGAAAGGTAGCGATTGGTTCAGCTAGAGCACCGCTGGGCATCAATATTGTGGAAGTGTTAAAGCCATTAGGCAGTTTGTTGACCCGGTTTGGCGGTCATGAAGCAGCCGCTGGTTTTACTCTGCCCATTGAGAACATTGCACAAGTGAAGGAGGCGTTACATGCCAGCACGGTTAACTGGGAATCTCAGGGGGAGAAGGTCAAGGGGTGGGCGGACATTGTCCTGCAACCGCAACTTGTGGGTTGGGACTTGATTGATATGTTGGAGCAAATGGAGCCATATGGACAGGGCAATGAAAGGCCAGTCTTTATGATGCGCAACATATACTTAGGACACTGGGGCAGAGTGGGTAAGAACAAAGAGCATGCCAAATTGATTTTTAACGTGAACGACGAATTGCTGGAGGGTATTGCTTTTGGCTTGGCAGAGGAAATAGAAAATTGTTGCATAACAGATCAGGGAATGGTTGATGTGTTGGGCTGTTTGGAGGTTAATGAATATAATGGACGACGGAGTCTGCAAATGAACATCAAAGACATTGGCCGAGCCGGCGAGGTGGCGATTATACAAGAATGATTAATCGGGATAAGTTATTAGCAAAAACAAGATTATTAATTTATAACAGTGAAAGCAAACTTACACACCGACGGAGGAGCGAGGGGAAACCCAGGTCCATCAGCGATTGGCTTTGTTCTTGAAATACCCGGACAGGCAGCTATAGCGGTGGGGGAATGCATCGGGAAAGCTACCAATAACCAGGCGGAATATAAGGCATTAATTAGAGGATTAACGAAGGCTGTCAAGGAAGGCGTGCAGGAAATTGTTTGCTATTTAGACAGCGAGTTAGTAGTTAGGCAACTGAAAGGTGAATATAAAGTAAGAGATGCTGACTTAAAAAAATTGTTTGATAAGGTTAAGGGGTTGGTGAATAAATTTTCAGCGGTTGAATTTTCTCATATACGGAGAGAGAAAAATAAGCAGGCAGATAAGCTGGTGAATAAGGCGTTGGATGAAGAAAGTGGAAATATAGAAAATAGAGTCTAGAAAAAGTAATTTGGTTATGCTAAAAAATCCAAATGACCAAATCCCAATGACCAATTAATGACCAAATCCTAAACTACAGAAACCCCAAACCCGCCCTCAGGCGAGGCGCGCCTTGCTGGGCGGTAAAGCAGAAACATAAAAAAGCTTAATGACAATATCCAAATGTCTAGCCTTCGCCTCTCGACTTCATTCAGGGTTACAGTGGGCAGGCAATTCAACGATAAATGACAAAATTTTAAAAGCGAAAAGCGTAAAAAGAAAAGAGTAAAAGAACAAGGTAAAATTTAAAGTAGTAGTTTTAATTAGCGACTCTTTACTTATCTTCTTATCCATACTCGCTGATTTGGGGTGATACAAATCATAATTAATGACATTACTGGAGTGGGTAACAGGTCTGTTAGTTAAAATATTGTTCAGGCAGCTAAGGAGAGTGGTTGTTGCTTGACCCCCAAAGCGCACGCCCCGGCCCTTTGGGCCGTGGGATAAGCCAACTCCCGCCTCCCTTGCTACAATGAATACATGCCAAACAAGGTTATCTGGTGGCACGGGGCTCACAGTACGCATCGCCTGCTTTACCATATAGTCTTCGTACCCAAATACAGAAGAGCCGTCCTGCGGGGGAAACTGACCAGGCGGATATACCAGCTATGGTATGAATGTTGCAAAGTGAACAAGTGGTACATTCATGAGCTACAGATCCTGCCGGATCACGTACACATGCTAATTCAGCTGCCACCGACGATCACGCCAGCTAAAGCCATCCAGTACCTCAAAAGCGGCTCCAGCCGAGTGATCCGGCGTGAGTATCCCGAGCTTGAAGAATGGTTGTGGGGCGATTCTCTCTGGCAGGACGGCTACTTTGCAGAAACGGTAGGACGAACAAACGAAGAGGCGATGCGCCAGTATATCCGAAAGCAATGGGAGGCGGAGCCTAGCTCAAGCTCCGGCCTTTAGGCCGGAGATGTTGACATCAATGAATATTAGGAATAGTCTTTTTGTTTAGTGAAATAATTGATGTATGGTTGTTGTTCTTCAAAATCTAGGAGATAGACGATGAATAAGCTACTGACTGACCTTGAATTTGATCATGATAAGTATGGATTACCCAGCTGGTCACAAGACGTTTTGGAAGCGTTCCGAGGATGCAACAGGGCTGGTCGAGAAGCACGGAATATGCTAGGGAATGCTTATTGTACTGGCCTTATACATGACGTTGCAGTGATTGAGGTGCAGAAGAAGCTATTTTCTTTTGTACAAGAGTACATGGGCGAAATGCCAGACTTTGTGTTTCTAGAAAGACCTGACTACAGAAGAATTGAAGTGGGTGTTAAAACCGGCACGTTTTCTTCTAAGTCGCAGCACAGTGTTTGTATTAGAGCTGGCGGTGATTACTGGACTTACTATGTACCGCGAATGGATTGTGTATATAGAGGTGCGAATATTGGTGCTGAATATACGCCCGGAGAAACAAATTTTCTTGGTTTTGAAGTTATTCACAGTCAGGATTGCTCACAATGGCCTGGCTTCATTGCTTTTGATGACACTGGTATAAACGAAGGACATCGGCGGCGACTTGATGCAGATGATCTGGCCAAAGTCATTGAAGCTATAAGTCAACATCTGGTGAATCCTGTCAGCCAAGAAGTATTTAGCAACCTAGTGATTGATTTTGACCGTATATGGGAAAACGAGGGAAAGGAGACGGAAAACACTATGAAATTGTATGGGCAAAAAATTCGTAATTGCATATTCGGGCTTGTATCGGCTATTAAAGCGGGTGGTATTGAGCTGCCGGGATGTGTGATCTGGCGTATCGGGGAAGATGACGCTACTTGTGTTCTCACTGAAGAGAGGAGAGTAGTGGAGGCCCCGGTTGTTACTTCAGAATGGCTATTCTTTTGGCAGTCTCGTAAGATTGACTTAGCTAAAGGTTTTGATGTAGACGATGAACGAATTATCAGACTTTGTGAAGGTCTAGCGCGAGAACTTATTGAGTTGTTGCCCAATCGTCTCAGCAGAGCGTTGCTGGAATATCTAGGTAACTGGCAGTCTCGTACATATTAATTGAGTTGAGAATCCCCCTTTTTTCTGTTTGGAAATACGAAGAGAGGGGGCTTTTTTATAGACAAATATATGATAAGGAGCTTAGATGAGTAGCATGTTAGTAAACCTGTGTACCCCCGGAGGTGGACAGTAGTAAAAGGCTTGACTGGGTAACCGCTCACCGGTTAAGGAAGTGGTAGAATAGAAGCAACGGTAAAAACAAACACTAAGACAAATATGACCCAGCGACTTTCAACAGCCGAGATAGA
>Ga0075963_114_pt1 | contig 48609 bp, 50 predicted proteins | sample RifGroA2_FD_67989 | JGI IMG/M metagenome (GOLD analysis project Ga0075963, IMG submission 67989) | Parcubacteria bacterium GW2011_GWA2_45_14
GAGACGATATGTTTTTTCATAGTGTTTGTGTTGATAAAAGGTAAAGAAAGATTATGAGTAGTATATCAGTATTTTAATTTAATGTTTATAGGTACTAGGTATCAATTTTCTGCACTTGCCTGCGTCCTTCAAACGCTGCGGCAATTGTTACATTATCAGCAAATTCAATGTCCCCCCCCGTGGGCAGGCCTCGGCCAAGTTTAGTGGTATTTATCGGTCTATCTTCAATTTGGCGGCTAATATGTCTGGTCGTTGCTTCACCCTCAAGGGTGGGATTCAGTGCAAAAATAATTTCTTTAATTTCTTCTTTCCCAAGTCGTATCATCAATTCACTAATGGTCAGCTCCTCCGGCCCAATCCCTTCCAGAGGAGATAGCGCACCGCCTAGTACATGGAAGATCCCGTTATAAGAGCCAGTCCGCCAGATTGCTTCTACGTCTAAGGGATTTTCCACTATACACAGTTGGCTTTGGTCCCGGCTCGTATCTTGGCAAATCGCACAAACTTCTTGTTCCGATAAATTATAACAACGTCGGCAAACTTTCACATTGGCATGCAAATTTTTTAATGTGTCACCCAGTCGAGAGACTACACTTCTTGGCTGCCGCAATAAGTGAATAGCCAATCTTCTGGCGGTCTTTGGACCAATCCCTGGTAAGCGGTTTAATTCCGTGCTTAAATCGCGCACCGCTTTAGGTAAGATAGATTTCATATGGTCGCCCTATACTTTACCTCAAAACAATTTATACCGCTACTCGCTCAATGCTTTCATTCTTAACGTCGCCATCCAAATCGTCTTGATAAGAATTTTCCGGTGGTAGCATGGTGACATATTTATTATGAAATCTCAGTGGTATCTCCCCGGTCGGTCCATTGCGATGTTTTTCTATCAACAACGATATATCAACCACTTCCGTTTTATATCTTTGTTCATCGGTATCCGTGGTTGTGCGATGAATAAAAAGCACCACATCAGCGTCTTGCTCAATGCTGCCGCTTTCTCTTAAGTCGGATAGTCTTGGTCTTTGGTCGCCGCGTAGCTCCACCGCCCGTGACAATTGAGATAAAGCTAAAACCGGCACGTTTAATTCCAATGCCAATTTCTTCAAGCTTCTGGAAATATCTGACACTTCTTGCACTCGGTTATCTTTATATCGGTTGGACTCCATTAACTGGAGGTAATCAATAATCAATAAACCTAAACCATGCTCTGCCTGTAAGCGTCGTGCCATTGTCCGGATACCCATCACGTTATTAGAGGCGTGGTCATCAATATAAATCGGCGCTTCCGACAGTTCACTCATTGCCTCACCTAAACGGGAAAAATCATCGTATTCACCGTCCGTCTCCAATTTGCCTGTCCTCATGCGCCATAAATCAACATGGGCGTGCGCCGCCAGCATGCGATCGACTAATTGTTCTTGGGACATTTCTAAGCTAAAAATACCTACCGGTACTCCCGATAACGCGGCGTGGCGGGCAAAATCTAATGCTAACGCAGTTTTACCCATTGATGGACGAGCAGCTAAAATTATTAAGTCTGACTTTTGCCATCCCGCTAATTTAAGATCTAACTGCGGTATACCCGTCGTTATACCCCGTAAATCTTTGTCTCCCTTGTGCAGTTTATCGATCCGCTCAAATGCTGCCTCCAAAGCATCAGAAATTTTTGAGAACTGTTGGTAGCTGTGCTCACGCGAAACACCAAACAGCAATCGCTCGGCATCATCTAATGTTTGTTCGATCTCATTTGCTTCATTAAACCCCAGCTCGTTGATTGATGCGGCTGCCGTTATTAAGCGTCGCAACGAACCATATTTCTGCACAATGCGCGCGTAGTGCACCACGCTGCCTGCTGTCGGCACTACCGTTGCTAAATGGGCGATGTGAGCCTCTCCTTCTACCGCTACTAATAGTTTTTTTTCCTTTAAGCGATTAACCACCGAAACTACATCAATCGTAATACCTTTGTTGAAGAGCTCTACGCAAATATCGTATATCTTGCGGTTGGCTTCTTTATAAAAATCATCGGCGCTTAAAAAGTCTCCCACCTTCACCAATGCGTCCTTATCAATTAATAAACAGCCTAATACTGACTCCTCCGCTTCATAGCTATGGGGCGGTACTCTAATGCCTAAATTGACACTCATCTTATTTTTATTTGTTCGTGTTCCCATAACGCCATAAATCAGTTATAGGTCTTGTCTCATTGTTCGTGCCAAACATTTGCCAAGCAGGGACATACGACCTCATTAATTAATCCCACTATTATACATTCGCCCTCACCGGTGGGGGAGTGGATAACGTGTGCATTCTCTCGCGCTCTAACGTCCGCGCTGTTCGAACTCATCAGCCGCAAGAGAACTGATTATCTTTTCAATAAGCGATAACCGTCCTTAGTGTCTTCTACACTAAAACCAGCCGCCATTATTTCCTGCTTGAGACGATCGGCCGTTGTCCAATCTTTTCGTTGTCGTGCCTGCTCTCGGGCCTCTCCTTGCCTAGCAATACCTTCCGGGATTACTTCTTGTTCGATTTCCTCCCTTAGTCCTGCGACCACTCCTAATACTCGATCCATTTCCGTTACGGTGGCATAAACTCGGCCTAGTTCGCCATTTTGAGTGGTGTTTTCTGTCAATTTATGATTAACCTCTCCCATATACTCATTAAGCACTGCCAAACAGCCCGGCGTATTCAAGTCATCACCTAATGCTTGTGTAAAATTTTCGAACACCGCTGTATCAATTTGTTGCGCATTGTTCTTGAGGGCGCCATTTTCTATCAACCGCCGCAGTAACGTCTTAATCTTATCTAAATTCATCTGCATCTCTTTCATTCTTTCCCAGCTAAAATCAATCTTCGACCGATAATGACTCGACAGCACCAACCACCGCAAAACTAATGGCGAGAACCCCTTGTCCCGAACAGTATCAAGCGTAATTTGCTGCCCGCCACTCTTGGCTAACTTTTCTCCATCAATTTGCAAATGAGCGTTGTGCATCCAGTAATTGACGAATCTATTGCCCGTGGCTGCTTCCGACTGAGCAATTTCATTTTCGTGGTGCGGGAATTTATTGTCTTCACCGCCGGTATGAATATCAATCTTGCTATCTAAGTACTTTAAACTCATCGCTGAACATTCTATGTGCCATCCCGGATAGCCTCTTCCCCATGGTGCGTCCCATTGCTGCAAATGGTCGGGGTCATCAGTCAGCCATAACGCGAAATCAGCTGCTTGCTTCTTTTCTTTGCGTACCGCCAGCCGCGCTCCCTCGGCCAATTTATCGACTGTGTTTCCTGACAATTTACCATAAGTTTTGAATTTATCTACCTCAAAAAACACGCCCACTTTGGTCTCGTAGGCAAACCCCTTATCTAGCAATATTTGAATTATATCAATCATCTCCTTTATGTGCTCCGAGGCTCGAGGATAATTGTCAGCCATTTGAATATTTAAGGCCTTTAGATCATCCATGAAATTCTTCGTCTCGCGATCGGCGATCGCCTTTACAGTTACTTTTTGCGTTCTAGCTTCTTTCTCCAGCTTATCCTCACCGGCCTCTAATTCATCTTGTGTCAGGTGACCGACGTCTGTAATGTTAGTAATTTCTTTAACCTTAAAGCCGTGTATTTCTAAAGTGCGCCGGAGAATATCAGCAAACAAAAACCGTCGCAAATTACCCAAATGCGGTCTTTTATACACGGTCGGTCCGCAATTATAAATTCTTACCAAACCCGGTGTGTTTGGTTTAAACACTTCCTTTTCCTTTGACCAGGAATTGTAGAACACAATGCTATGTGACATAATTTAATACTACTGTGAATTCTAAAAAATCGAAGTTCTTTTCATTACTATAGGAGCTAACTATGTGTATTACCATATTTGACTTTGATGGACCCCTCGCCCTGTGTTTTGAAAGGGAATTTTTCTCCTGGGCTAACAATCAGCCAACCGTTAAAACCCCATGGCGTTACGAAGTGTTAATCCAGACAGGGGATTGGGCAGAAGCTACCGGAGCGTCGCTACTTGAGATAACTAAACTATTCCAGGAATTTGTGCGGACATCCGATTATCCAGGACTCCAGCCCACCCCCGGCGCCGCTTTAGCCCTCGCCGCTATCCCGACCCACTGCCGCTATCTAGCCACAGCCCGCGGACATGCCTTATCCGAAGTTACCCGCCAATTCATTATCGAGCACTTTGGCCCTTTTCATGACTATCACTTTAACGTTCATAACGACAAGGTAACCCTGACCAAAAAAATCGCACCTGATTTTGTCATTGACGACGACTACCCATTATTACAGCGTATCGCCCGCGAAACTTCAGCTGTGGCAATCTTGTTTCCTAAACCAACCAAACGCCTGGTTAGCGCCAAAAGCAATGTAGTTATACTGGATGCTGAATCATCAAGTAGTCCTGGCGCGTCCTGTGAAAACTACTATCAGATATGCACCGAAGCTTGGCAGGAAATTACCGAACTCTTGTCCGCATCCTGGTAGTCTCCCTAATAGTGCTCTTAAGCACTATTTTTTCTTTTAAAACGCCAAAAAATGTATGTCAATGTAATAACTAATGTTGCCAAAACAATCCAGAACACTGCCTTATCGACGGTTCTCGTTCCTGCTGCGTTCGGTGAGAAGTATGGATCAGTCAAGATTAACATCGGGATCACGACAATTGAGTAAACAGTAAATAATCGCAGCAGCTCATTTTGTTTATGCTGCAGCAGAGTAAAATTTGTCGCGGACAGCTCCTTTGTACTTTCAAATAAACTTTCCAACATCTCCCACATTCGGAGTAGTTGGCCATGCACACGCTGCCATCGTACTTCAATCTCATTGTTTACCAGCGAGCTAGGCGGCAGGTTCGCAAATAAACTGGTCTGCGGGCGCACTACCTTACGGAAATCCATCACGTCTCTCGCTAAATATGAAATCTCTTCTACCATCTTTCGTTCATTGCCCTGAAAAACGGCGTCCTCCGCGATATCGATATGCTTACTTAGTCGTTCTAATTTATTAAATGCACTGTCGTTCAACAAAGCCACCAGATCTAAGACAAAAGCCAACGGTTGATCACCCATATATTCTTGCGCTTTGTCCGGGGTTGTTTCGAAATCACGTCTAATCTTGTCCAGCACAACTATCGGTTCATAATGCAAGCTGAGTACTTGCTTCTCCTTAACAATAAAAAACAATGACACCCCTTTTGTTAGTCTCAGCGTGCGGTCGAATACGGGCACTTGAATCAATAATAATAAGTACCCTGCTCCCAGGCTGACACTCGGCCGGTGATATTTTTGTGCGACAAACTCTGCGTCATTAACACTCAGCGAAGCCGCTCGAATGAATTCCGCGAGTTCTTCCACGGTCGGGCTTTGTACATTAGTCCATGTAAGCCCCTTTGATGATAGACTGTGCTTCATGTTATCCTTAATACCATATCCTGTTTTAAACATACCATGACTAGGCCTTTCCTGACTATCGCTCTACCAGTGCTTTTCGTTGGTGCTTTTCAGCTGGTTAGCTGCCAGTCCACTGAAATTCCTCCCGCTCAACCGGGTGGTGTCTACTTGTCGACTAGTGGGGGAGCCTCCTTTAACCAATCGGTCAATTTAGTTGACGATGAAGACCAATTGCAGGGCTACATCGATACCTTATCGTTTTATAATATTCATCGCCCAGCCCATCTGCAGGCGACTATTTATCTGATCGCCGGTGGTAATGGGCTTTTTGTTTCCTCTAATGATGGGGAGTCATGGCGTTCCCTTTCCACTCCGCTTAGCCAGGTTACCGCCTTCGTGCACCTGCCTAACGATGTCTGGTTAGTCTCAGGCACCAACCAAGACAATGAGGGCATAGTCATGCGTAGCCTTGATACAGGACAAAGCTGGGCAAAGGTACTAACTATCCCGGCTGCCACTGTTGAAAAAGGTCAGTTTTTTCAGATCATTAAACCCCCTCCACCGCCCGCCATTTTTGTGGCTAATCTCGTTCCCGATCCATTTAATAATGAGCGTGTCTATGCGACCACCAGTACCGGGGAAATCTTAACTGGCGAAGAATCCGGCAAAGTGTGGCACTCGACGGTTCGTCTCCAGTCCGCCAAATCCAATCCCTATACCGGTCGATCCGATGCACCTGTGCGCAAGGTCATTCCCTCTCCTCACAAGGCTAATGACCTCTTATTAGTTGGTACTGATGGTGACCTGATTAGAGCTAATAATGAAGAAACCACCCGGCTTAAAAGTCCGCCAGGCCAAGTGATTGACGCGGTGTACATTAGTCAATTCCCTAACGCATTATTTATTAGTACCACCGGTGGCATGTTTATCTCGCGAGACTATGGAGAAAACTGGGTGGAGTTAAAAGTTCCCATCAGTAAATCCCAGCCGATCAAAAATGCTGTAATTCGGGTTAGCCCGTCCAATCCGGATCGTTTATTGGTGACTGTTAATAGTATTATTTATCGCTCCGAAGATGGAGGACAAAACTGGAATGCGCTTTCCTTAGAGCTGCCTAACCATCTTATTACCGACATATCCATTAATCCCCAAAATGCAGCCCGCGTTATTCTGATCACCAGTCCGGTTAAATCCTAATTCATTTATCCGCTCGTTTGGTCGCTCCATTGATATAAAAGCAACTCTTTAAATTTCTTGACAAGCACATGCTTGATTGTTAATGTTTCGTTAGCACTCTTAAGCTTAGAGTGCTAAACACTTATCTTATGCAACCTCTCCATTTACAAGTCCTGAGCTGTTTGGTTTCTGAGTATATAGCCACTGGCCGACCAGTCAGCTCAAAAAATTTATCTTCCTTCGCCTCGATCAATATGAGCCCCGCCAGTATCCGCTGGATCATGCACGACTTAGATGAGGCTGGGTTTATCTATCAGCCCTATACCTCGGCTGGCAGGATTCCGACTGACTTTGGCTACCGCTATTACTTGGATCATTTGACTATTAGCCCCTTAGCCAAGAGGACCAAAAGCAATCTCATCACACGTTTTCGGCTCCTAACAGCCCACTACCAATCCCGGCATCAAGCCGCGGCCGAAACGCTGGCTAAGATATCTCACTTATTGGCGCTCGTCAGCGAAACTAACACCTACAAATATGAGCAGTCTGGTATTTCTATGCTTTTTCGCGACGATTCACCTGATCAGGTAGACTTAATGCAAGAAACCTCGTTCTTACTTGATCACATCCATCATTATCTGGAGCAGATGACCCAGCTTAATGACGACGAGACCACCGTTTACATTGGTCATGAAAATCCCTATTTTAACTCCAACCATATCAGTCTCTTGCTTAGGCCGGTCGTTCATAAATCCGGTCAGCGCTCAGTAATTATTCTGGTTGGACCAAAAAGAATGCCTTACCGACAAAACTTGTCTCTAATCAATGAGTTATCAAATGTTATTTAATTTATATGTTACATTCATCCGAAATCCATAGTATTAGCAAAGCCAGCGAATATCTGTCGGGGTGGCAGCGCGCACAAGCGGATCTGGACAATTACCGCCGTCGCGTTCATCAAGAACAACATCAACAAAACGCTCAGGTCAAGCGACGCCTGATCTACGATCTTATGCCGCTGATTGATAACTTTCGAGCAATTACGATCCATCTGCCAGCTGACTTAAAGGACAACGTCTGGGCACAAGGCGTTCTGCATGTTGCTCGCCAGCTGGAACAATTGCTGCACCAATATGAGGTGGTTCCCATTAACGAATCTGGTCAGCCCTTCAATCCAATTCTTCACGAAGCAGTCGCTACAGTCAAGGACGACGCCGTCAGTAGTGGGTCGGTTGTCGAAGTAATGCAGACAGGGTATCGGATAGGGGACCAAGTTATTCGTCCGGCTAAAGTTAAAGTCGCCAAGTAATCTTTTGCCAATAAACTAAAACATTAATTATTTCAATTAAACATATGTCAAATATCATCGGAATAGATCTAGGGACAACCAATTCAGCCTTTGCTCACATTGAAGGCGGCCAACCATTTATCATAGAAAACAGCGAAGGCAATCGTACTACCCCGTCAGTGGTCGCTCTCAGTAAGACAGGGGAGCGCCTAGTCGGTGTATTAGCCAAGCGGCAAGCCGTAGTTAACCCACACAACACAATATTTTCGGCTAAACGTTTAATCGGTCGCCGCTTTAATGATGCAACGATTGCTAAAGATAAAGAATTAACTCCTTATGAAATTGGTGAAGCCAGTGATGGTGGTGTGCAAATCAAGTTCGGCGATAAATTTGTCCGGCCAGCGCAAATCTCCGCTATGGTTTTGCAAAAAATCAAAGCAGACGCGGAAGCAAAAATTGGCCATACGATTGAAGAAGCTGTCATAACCGTACCAGCCTATTTCGATGACGCACAGCGCAAAGCCACCAAAGATGCTGGTGAGATTGCCGGCTTGAAGGTTCGTCGCATTATCAATGAACCAACGGCCGCTGCTTTGGCCTATGGGTTTGATAAGAAAAAGAATGAAAAAATTGTCGTTTTTGATTTCGGTGGAGGCACTTTTGATATTTCTATCCTGGAAGTATCGGAAGACACAATCGAAGTTATCGGCACGCATGGCGATACGCACTTAGGTGGCGATGACTTCGACCAACGCATCATTGATTGGATTGTGGCAGAATTTAAGAGTCAGAGCGGTATTGATCTGTCTAAGGATCAGATGGCTTTGCAGCGGTTGAAAGAAGCGTCTGAGAAAGCCAAACACGAGTTATCTAGCTCCAGTTCAACCGAGATCAACCAGCCTTTCATCACCACTGACTCCAGCGGTCCGAAGCACCTTACTATGACCCTTACCCGTGCCAAGCTAGAAGAGTTAGTCAGTGATTATATCGACCACTCCATCGAGTTGACTAAAGAAGCTTTAGCAAACGCAAAAATGCAAGCTAGTGACATTAACGAGGTTATACTGGTTGGCGGTCAGACCAGGATGCCCAAAATTTACGAAGAGGTAAAAAATCTTTTCCACCGTGACCCCAACAAGAGTATTAATCCCGATGAAGTTGTCGCACTAGGTGCAGCTATTCAAGGAGGCATTATGCAAGGGGATGTGAAGGATGTCTTATTGCTCGATGTTACACCCTTGACCCTAGGGCTGGAAACGCTCGGTGGAGTACGCACACCGCTAATTGATAAAAATACAACTATCCCGACGAAGAAGTCACAAACATTCTCTACTGCCGCAGATAATCAGCCTCAGGTGGAAATACATGTGCTGCAAGGAGAGCGGGAAATGGCCAGCGATAACAAGACTTTAGGTCGCTTCGTTCTCGACGGTATTCCGCCAGCTCCTCGCGGTGTTCCTCAAGTAGAGGTTACCTTCGACATAGACGCTAATGGCATATTGAATGTATCGGCTAAGGACAAAGCTACTAACAAAGAACAGAGCATTCGCATCGAGGGATCGTCTGGATTATCTAAGGAAGAAGTGGAGAAAATGAAGCAAGACGCCAGTCTCCATGCCGCCGAGGACAAAAAGAAGAAAGAGGCAGTTGAAACAAAAAACCTTGCCGACCAGATGATTTTCACGACCGAGAAAACATTAACTGAACTAGACAATAAAGTGCCAGCCGATGTGAAGAAAACCATTGCAGATAAAATCGCTGATCTAAAAAAGGTCAAAGACGGGAATGATATAGAGGCTATCAAGAAAGCCACCGCCGAACTATCCCAGACAACGCAAAAAATTGGTGAGCAGATGTATAAAAATGCTTCACCCGACCAATCCGCCTCACCCAAAACAGAGGCAGACAGCACCACTGTCGTTGAAGGGCAAGCCGAAGAAAAACCTCACCCCGACGATAAGAAATAGTTAACCAACTGATAGGGGAGTAACATCAATTACCACTCTGTCGCAACAATCAAGCATAAACCCCACTCGTCGCCATCGTGCCTAGCCTTGCTACACAGCAGACCGTCATCTGTGCCTGGTCCATGCTATAATATGCTTTATGGAACCAATAGTTAAAAAAGAATTTGGTTTAACGGCTGGTTTACTACTACTCAGTACCAGTCTATTTACTCTCTTCACCGCTAAAGCTATCAGCCCTACCCAGCCAGTTGTATTGCTAGCGCTTATTATCCTCTTCCTGCTTTGGGTCTGCCTTTTAGCTATTAACTTAGCACTCGTCTCCCGATCATTTGCGTGGATCAATCTGCTAGCAATAGTCGGCATATATATTCTCCTTACCCGTGGCCAAGTTACGGCCATTATCGGCGCCACGCTATTTCTTCTGCTGTCACTTACTGCCCGCCAGGTAATACTAAGAGAATTAGACAGCCGAATTGAATATAGTACTCGCTCAGTTTTTTATTCTGGTATTAAATACATAATTATGGGTTCCGCGGTTTTGTTGATGGGAGTTGCGACTCCATACATTACCGAGACCCTGGTTACCAAAGATGAGGTAGTACCAGAATCATTAATCCGTCTCCTGCTAAGGCCATATCAGCCCTACCTCCAAGACGTTATATCCCCGGAGCTGCCCGCGTCCATCTCAGTCGATATAATAGCCAATGAACTCGATGCACGGCCTAGTGTTAGTGGCCTGTCAGAAGAGCAGCGTCAGCTATATACCCGGCAAATCACTCAGCAGCTGACCCAAAATAAGCCTAGTACCGAAAACATCGTGACTATAATTACCGAAGTTATTAACAACAAAATACGCTTGTACTCACGGGCTAATCCAGCCATTACCCCAATTTTTATCTTTCTCTTAGCAATCATTGCCACACGTATTGCCGCGGCGTGGCTAGCCCAACCCCCGTTGCTGCTAATTGCCTTGCTAATCTGGGCTGCTCGTAAAATAAACTTGTTTAAACTTCTTTCCTTGTCTAAATCAGTGGAAAAACTTGAGCTCTAATCGGTCCGGTCCCTGGTTATTTTTCTTATCCGGATACCGAACTGTCTATATCTTCGTCACCAAGAAATCTGTTATTACGTTCACGTTTATTATGTCGCTTCCCATTTATTGCCACTCTTCTCCTAGTGTTGCCATCATCTAACTGTTCCGTCCACCCTAACCACAAATCACCTCATTACCATTACTTGTTGACACATAAGACATTATATTATATATTATATTCCTATAACTTAATTACCTATGGAAAATTATTACACCACTTTAGGAGTTGATCGCAATGCCACTATCGAGGACATAAAAAAAGCTTATCGCCGATTAGCGCATAAGTATCATCCGGATAAAGCGGGCGGTGACGAAGAAAAATTCAAAGAAGTCAACACCGCCTATCAAATCTTAAGCGATCAAGAGAAAAGAGCACAATACGATCAATTCGGCCAGACCTTTGACAACGCGGGCGGAGCCGGACCGTTTGGAGGCGGTTTCAATGTTAACATGGATGATTTTGCCGATCTCGGTTCCATCTTTGATCAATTCTTTGGCGGTAGTACTCGGCGCCGCTCAAACGTAGAAGCGCGTGGCCGTGATGTACAAATTGATTTAACTATAGATTTTGCCGAGTCAGCCGCCGGTACTACTAGAGAGATGACGCACCGGCTTTATCTTACATGCGACCGTTGCCACGGTAATAAAGCCGAACCGGGAACCCCAATTAAAAAATGTACGAAATGTAATGGCCAGGGATTCACCTCCAAATCTCGGTCAACTATGCTGGGTGTCTTCGCTCAAAATATATCCTGTCCCATTTGTGGGGGTGAAGGCAGTACCCCGTCTACTCCCTGCACCAAGTGCCATGGCGCCGGCCGAGAACTAAGAGAAAGAACCTTATCCGTCACCGTTCCGGCTGGCATTGCCAACGGCCAAACAATCCGTTTGTCCGGCAAAGGAGAGGCGCCTTCAGTCGCTGGTTCACCGGGTGATCTCTTTGTGACTGTCCACGTCCGTCCTCATCGTACGTTACAGCGAGATGGCGATAATATTATTTGCTCTATGGATATTTCTTTTGTTGATGCCGCTCTTGGTGCTACTGTCGCAGTTGACACATTATCAGGTCGCCGCGATGTAGCTATCCCTGCTGGTACTCAGCCCGGAGGCGTCATTGCCTTAACGGGACTTGGTTTCCCCTCACTGCATAGTGGTCGCCGTGGCGATCAGCGCATTCAGGTGAATGTCGTCATCCCTAAAAAACTGTCACGCAACCAAAAAAAACTATTGCAACAATATCGCGAAACTAAATCACGGCACGGCATTTTTAGTTAAAAAAATTCACCTCGCTCGGTGGAGGTGAATTTTTGTCGCCTTAAATTTAACTTCTCTCGTTTACTTTGCTGGCCACCCAGGAATCTTCATCAATGACTTCTCCTTCTATGGTTACGTTCTGTTGTCCGGCTGTAACTTCATCAAAGTTTTTGGATTTACCTAGTGCTGTTATACTGGTCTGCCCATTCACTTTTATCCGTAAGTCTTTTCCTTTTACAGTTGATTCCTTAAATTTAGTGGTCGCTGTTAAATTGTTCAATTTTGAGCTAGTCACGTTAACCGTCAACCATCCTTCATCCGTTTTCCCTGTATCCAAAGTTCTTCCTTGAATTTTTCCTTCAAGTTTAAATTGTCGATAATTTTGTACTACCCATACACCTGTCACTCTATCGTCGCTGCGCAGTGTTCCTTTTATTACTACTTCTTTACCGGGAGTTGCTTGGCTGGTTGTCCTTCTTTTAATCAAACTCCCTCCCGCTACCTCCCACTTGTATTTCTTAGCGTTGCTTGTGTTCACGTCGCTACGCACACCTCTAATTCTCTCTACTGCATCTGGTACGACAGTCCAATAAACGTTAATACTGTTTGACGCGCCCCCGGATTTTACTATGCCTCGTCCTGTAAACACTATATCGGCCGCCTTGCTGTCGCCGCCAACTAAAACCATTAGTGTCACCACTAACACTCCTACAACCCCCAGTAATGTTGATAATGTTTTATTCATATTTAAATTATATTTGAATTATATCTTTTCATAGTATACCACATATATGTTTTTCCTGCCGACAATCCATTCCTTATTCCTTAAAGTATACACCAGACCAACTTTTTCGTCTGCAATCGTGTCTGTTTTGGTTCTTTATCTAATCTAGCGACAGATCCATGTGCGTAAGCCCGTGGGCGTCTATAAGCGGTTTGTAAAGTTTTGAACAGTTTGTACAGTTTGCTTGTGTTTTTTATAGTTTGTGTTTTGTTAAAGTTTATTTAGTCCGTTGTTCCCTTCACAATTTGATTCATTTATAGTAAACAAAGAACCAAGCACCTGAAGCAGAACGGGCAGAGTTACCCGCCGAATTGGTGGGGGAGTGGCACCGCTGCACTTTTGAGGTAGCAATCAATTTTATTCTTTTCCCAAAATACATTATAAACACTAGCAAGCACCCATAGCTCAACTGGCAGAGCAGTGGCCTTTTAAGCCAACGGTTCCAGGTTCGATTCCTGGTGGGTGCACCAAGTAGATTTGTGCCAAATTGACCCACTTCCCTCAAGTGCGTCGAATAGGCGATAGAGTCAATTAAAAATCGCCTTCCGGCGCACGTTTTGTCATCGTCAATTGTCATTGCGAGCCTGCTCAAGCAGGCGCGGCAATCTCTTCGTCACTTAATCACCAGCGTCTGCCCATCCAGATAAAGCTTACTTTTCAAGCACCCGAGCAATTCCCGTCGTTCTTCAAGCGTCCCTTCCTTTAATGTGTATTTAGCGTAAGCCCTGGGGAAAACTACCCTCAGATCGGAGTCGTCGCCTAAAGTTTTTTCCATGCGCACTTGAAGTAATGAGGAAAAGTAGACATAATCCATTAACTTTCGTGGAGGGTAAAACCCCGGGCGTTATTAAGCATCGTTTTGACGGACTTACTCCAAATAATCAACGTTTTGCAGTAATCATTCATCAAGACAGAAAAACGGGGAAAAAGCAGCTTCTAACAATTTATCCGGTGTATAAATAAAAGAACCCTACCAGGTTGTCGGCTCGGAGGCCGACGGCAGGGATCTAAGTACTAGGATACTCAATACAAATTGACCGTCAAGTGATTATTCATGCAGCAATTTTTTGATTTTGAAAAGTATAACATTTGTAACATTTGAGCTCTGACCCACTTGCCTCAAAACCATTTGTCGGTATTCCTAAAGGGGGACACAATGGTCTTATCAGGGTCGCTTCGAGACCCGTTTGTTGCACTTCGACTCGGCCGTGCTTTCAGCCCTGGGGCCTCTCTCGGCGTAAACACTTAGACTTTGTTTCCTCCACAATTTCGTCACTAGCGCAATCAGTACCGATACATTTGCGATCTTGCCATGAGTAACGGGCGGGGTGCCATTCTTGGCCGCAGCATGAGCACCACTTGATGATTTGGATGTCCTTAAGAAATCCATTCGCCATATTCGCAGTATAACATCGTCGTGAAAGCGTATATATGGCTTATATAAGCCAATAGTTAGGATATACTTGGCTAAATAAAGCTAATATATTACTCTCACGCTAAAATGACCCTTGACATTTCACTTAGAAAGGAGTATCATGCAGCGTTACGATAGAAATAGATCAGACAAGTACCTGCACTTTTCTTACACTACAAGCAATAAATCTCTGGGAAGAGAGGCAATGCCAGACGCCATATGAGAGCTGGTACGAAGCGGTTAGCTGATATCTTCCCATAGATTTATCACCTGACCGCTTCTTATTTTATCAGAATAGAGATTTCAGAACTCTGCCCTGATAACGGTACGGACTTTCACAAATAAATAGCAAAGGCACTGACACCCCGCGACCTGCCACTCATGCAGTAGGGTACAGTGACGGACTTTGCCCCGAGTCTAACGGGTGCTGTGATAGCACTCGTTGGATTCCCATACATTGGCGATTAGTGTCCATGTGATATTAGTTGCCAGTAATGGGAGAATCGCAGAAAAGCGTTTTCTGCATCCCTCACGACAGTTGCCCTCGTGCCAAGCGGTGCTTGGAAAGCGGCAAAGAACCTTTATTCCCTGGGAAAGGGAGAAGGAGTAAGTCATGGATAGCAGCAAGTTCACGCAGTTCGTCCGCGAGTTCCAGTTCCTCAAGCAGGTCATCGCTGGTCTGCCTGTCTTCACTGGCAACGTCAACGACGTTCTCGTGAAGAAAGGTGACCGCAACCTCCTCGAGGTCAAGCCCGGTGGCTGGTGCCACGACGGTGGCTCGGCTGGGGAACACAGCAGCTACCGCCACTTCTGGTGCGTGGCTTCCGGAGAGCTGGTCAAGCTCGAAGCAGGCCAACACACGACTCGGGTTCCTCACGGGACGCGGGTCAACGAAGTGGCTGACCAGATCGGAGCTCAGCTCATCAAGCTCAATCGCGACGTGCAGTACGTGGTTGAGGCGAGCGATGAGGGCTGGGATTGGAACGAGCCCAACCCGACCATCACTGTCTACAAGATGCAGGGGTTCGACTGGCGCAGCTTCTACAGACCCGTTGTGTAGTTCTTTCTGAAAAACTCGCCCCAGCAATAGAACGATTCTATCGCTGGGGCACTCATCTCAATTCTGAATATACTTCAGATTTGAGATGGGAATATTACACCTGTCCTTTTTAGCCCCTTTTAGGGCGGTAACTCGGAAGCCGTAATTCCGAACAAGGAGAAGCAATGAAGACTCAACCAGCGAAGCCGAAACACGTTGATCTTCTGGAGGAAGGTTGGTGCGCATTAACTCACCTGCGTAACCGGGAGAAATGTCTACGGGTCGCAATTGCCGAAGGCATCTACGGTCTCACTCCCGACGCTTCGCTCGACGAAGCACAACAGCTACTTCGACGCGCAGCTAGGGAGCACTGGGAATGCATCCATTACGAATGGGCTCCCAAAGGATGCGCTTGCTTCGACGCCCAGGACGGCACTACCTACATTTTTCCGATCTGAAATGAAATACCATGATCTCTACCGAATCATGATTGACGAGGCTTAGCACATTTCAATTTGAGGGGTTTGCACGACGCGAACCCCTCTGATTTCCGGCAGTTACCAGATGCGGTTCGTTTTCTATAACTGCCACTTTTCTCAAGGTCATTGATATGGTGTCAATGATCTCGAGTTGAGGTAAACCCATTTTCTCAAGGAGTTGTGAAATGCAACTGTTCGTCAATCTCGGTCGTAACACGTGTCGTGACGATGGAACCGGCATCCTGGCAGAAGCCAAGGAAATGTTCGGAGAGGACCGCAAGGTGTACGTTTTGGCACTTGAAGGCGACCGGCTTCTGAACGAAATCAAGCTACCCGACGGTGTAGACGTCATCGAAGTCCGTCTCGACGGCTCGCCAGTTCACCAACCGCCGATACACGAGAACGATGTCTTCGTCCTCAACGGCGGAACCACATCCCAGCAGGCGTGCATGTTGGTGCACCTCTCTGAGGGCTGCGAGGTTGGCCTCGTGGTAAACATGCAGCGGGAAGGCTGCGTCACGCTCGCGCGCCGCAGCTAACGTTCTTTCATCGAGCCTACATGGATGGTTTCCTAGGCTCCTAGCACAAATCGAGCGATTACCAGGACGGTAATCGCTCATTTCTTTGGAGCATCAAACATGGTGTTTGGTGAACCAAAGTAAATGAACTCAACCAGGAGAAAAGATCATGTCCGAGAACATCACCAGTCTGTCCTTCAAGGTGGGACGGAAGGGCATCGAGGCCTACAACGGCACCGATGGCAACTGGTACGTACCGGATCACCGCCAGGGCCGTGGCATCGTGGCTGATCGAATGTACCGCGTCGAGGTCGTCGGCGAGTCGAAGCGTACGCGCTTCGTCCGTCCGCTGGAAGACCTCACGGCGGTCTGCGAGCGCCACATGGCGGCGCTGAAGCAGGCCATCGATGCGGGCCAACTGGCGGGCACGATGGACGATGAGGTCACGTTCACGATCCAGCCGTGGCTCACCTTCCCGAACTCGGTCACCGCCGACGAGAGTGGGCGCATCACCGTGAGCCGCTGGACGGCTTACCTGCGCTGCAGCGACAAGTCGCGGACGATCTGGGCGAGCAAGGAAGACCACGGCCACCGCGTGTACCGTAACACCGAGTACGAATCGGTCGGCATCACGCACACGGCTCCGCTCCCGAGCCCGACCGTCGAACAGCTAAAGGAAGTCGGCGTCACACTGCTCCACTGCTGGATGACCGGCAGCAAGTATCCGGAGCGCTACCGCCAGGAAGCGGACCGCGCGGGACGGCTGCGTGAGCTCCTCGGCGGCTGGAGTACCGTCGAGAAGTGGCTGGCGAAGTACCTGCCCGTGAGCCCTGCGACGTTCGATGAGGTCGTGAAGACCACCGTCGCCAACATGGAAGCCGCGCCGGAGTCCAAGCGTATCGCCAAAGTCAAGACGACCCTCGGCGAGCGTGACGTTCGGTGGAGCATCGACGGGGTGGGTGTTGTCAGTGCCTACAACCACGACGAATACAAGAGCATGAAGCTCTTGGATGATGTCACCGGACTCGCGGTGGCGTGGACGGAGGAAATCCTCGAAGACATCAGCGACGACGGATACACCGCTGGGCAAGTCTTCGAGACCGACTATCATCCCCACCGTCGCCCGCTGACAAAGTAAATAGTTCTTTAGGTGGAGTGGCTTCTCCACAATAGGCTACAGGGAAGTGCCTAACACAAACTTCCCCCATTCTTTGAGCTTATAAGGTTTGTAGGTTCAAGTAGATGGAATAAACAGTCAACCGCTATAAGGCTGTTGAGTCAAAACACTGGAATCGAATCAGGCAAAAAGTTATCTCTTCCCAGAGTAATGCTTGCTTGGTTTGTATAACTTCCAGCCTTGGCTCGCAGCCTTATGGTGGCTGGTTATTTTATTGGAAATTATTTTGTGGGCCAGACCACCCTCTTAATTTCAGGGACTCTCGACTTTTTGGGGTAGGGGTGTCTGCGCGATAAATCAGGGGTTCCTTTTTGTTTCCTCTACCACCTATAAAGAGTCCCGTTTTTGGGACTGGCGGGTTCGACAACTTGTAATAAAAAAACTCGACCACCCCTCCACCCTTGATCGCTATGCTACAACAGGCTCCTCAATGGCCGCCAAACGCCTCATCTGCTGGACTAGCGGGTTCCACCGTGCCACTATTAGGTGCACCACGTAGGAAATTGCAAGTAAGTGGGGTTCGCCTCGCTTCGCTCGGCGACTAATTTGTATTCAATTTTGGGGGTAAAAACGAATTCACGGTTTCGCAAAATATGGTTCGAGCCGATGTTTTTCAGACAACCCTTTTGTCTCAAAATCGGTAATTTTCTCACTCAACGACATTTTTTGAGACAGCAAACTTTGTTTTTTGGCGGCGTATTCTTCTGTGGATAAAGCGTCTGCTAATATAGACATCGAGGAGTTTCGCTAACTTTGTTTCCACGCTTGCTAATTGCTCTTTCAAAACACTAACCTCACTTTGTGCGTCCTCTCGCGCTTTATCTTGCTCTGTGTCCAACGCCGCCAAAACTTTCTCGGTGTCTTGGCTCGACAAAGAAACTTTTTGAAGATAAGAAGTGATTTGCTCGGTTAGTGCTTCCTCGCGGAGATAATGCTTTTCTTGGCATAAACCCTTTTTCTTGGTGCAACGATAATAGTTGTGGCCTTTCTGTTTTTCGGCGGTGATACTCGCTCCACACGAAGCGCATTTCAAAAGGCCAAGAAAAGCAAAATTGTTTTTATGTACTTCGTGAACTCTGCCACGCTTCGCCATCACTTCTTGGCAAGAATCAAAAAGTTTCTTTGAGATTAACGGCTCGTGTTGTCCCTCATAAATTTCCCCACCATATTTCATGAGTCCTATGTAGAAAATATTTTGTAGGATACTCTGCACGTTACTCAACGCTATCTCTTTGCCGAGATTACCGCACAAGTCATGTTCTCTGCACCAATTTGCGAGAGAATGAAGCGTATATGCTCCGGTGGCATACATTTCAAAAATCTTCCTCACTTTTGGGGCTTTCTCGCTATCAACATCAATACCTCGTGCCTTGGGATTATTCGCATATCCCACCGGAGCCCAGCCGGGCCAAACGCCATTCCTGATTTTTTGCCGCAATCCTCGTTTCACATTTTCTCGCAAAATATCTACAAAATATTTTGATTGGCTGAAAGCAATATTCAGCATAAACAATCCTTGTGGTGTTGGCTCAAACCAGAATGTCGGAAATTTAAGGGACTTAATCAAGCCGCGATCTACAAGGTGAATTATTTTACCTCCGTCCACACTATTTCTCGCTAATCTGTCGGGGTGCCACGAAATACCGCACGAATTCCTGACGTAAATCGTATAGCGCCCAAGAAAAAACCGCGTAAGTAGTTTGTCTTACACGGTAATAGTTATAGAACGCAGGCTTCTGCTATAGTGATCGCTATTTTTGACATTGAACCTTTCAATTCATCTGCCAGTGATGGTTCAAGTTCCTCTGCCTCAACGATCAATTTATCCAACGATTCCAGATATTGCCGCAACTTAGCCGCGTCATATGGTAACTGTTGTGTTTTAGAATGTAACTGCCCAACTGCCCCAAAAGAGGCGCATTTTATCCTGTCCACCAAATCCTGCCCGTCCTTTTTTTTAGCCAGACGCGCTAATGCCTTAGATAAATCATTCATGTCGTTTATCCTCATTTTTGTATAATTCCGCGAAGACAGCCCTTAATGCCCATCTCCTGATAGCGTTGCGATTTTCACGCGGTCCAGCAATCTTGCTCCACCAAGAAACATCGCGTCCAGCTTTTTTCTCTGCTCTTGCCAGGACGCGCAGTTTGTCGCACAAGGCATTGTGAGTAATGCGCCTGTCGTGATCTAATCTTTGGTGCAGATCACGATATTCTTCTGCGTCTAAACGATTTACCTGGATCTGTGCTACCCTCTCATGCCTTAAAACGCTATCGAAATAGCCATGGGCTCCATTCTGAACTTCACCAAACAATTCTGTTAGTAACTCATCACCTTCCGCTGAAGTACGAAGATCCTCCAGTGAAACGTCAGGACTCGGATCTTTCTCTAATGATTGCAAGACTGGTGACCCTTCAAATGACATATCATTAGACTAGCACGTTATTTTATCTTTTACAGAGAACAAAAGTCGCTGCATATCAATATCATAAATCATTCAATGTGGCAATACTTTTACCAACCGTACCTTTGTCAAAGGAGATTTACACCAACTTATTCATTAAATATAAACATTATGGACGAATAATAATACGCTGTAAATAGCCATTATAGTAAACATAAGACAAATAATGTTTAATACTATTGACAAAATTACCAGTCACGATATACTACTAAGTTACTTTTGTTCCTTAGAAACCAGCCTTTTTCGCCTAATTTGTGAAGAGGAGAGGCGTCACAACAATAAAGCTCCGGTGGTCCTATTGCTTGTTCAGTAGTGCACTTCCTGTGTCTTGCGTTATAACGCTTGTCGCGTGAATCTACTGCATCACACGATACATCAAGCCGTTTTATTCTGCGTGCAGAATCCAATTGCTTACTCCTCATCACGTATTAGGCGAAAAAATGAGTCGCACATTTGAACATAACGGGTCTTGCCCCGATTGATCAGTGTGTGACTCCCTTGTTATTATTCTTTATCGTCAATAGAGGGTCCTGTGCTTAGTTGATTCAACATGCTCTACGGCAATTAATTTGCTTTGCATGCTGCGTCTAACACAGGAACCCCTATTCCTCATCTCGATTCTCTTCATACTGGGTCCTGACTTGGTGAAACAACATTTTCTGCCCCTAGCATGTTGTCACAACCAATTTCAGGACCCTTTTTCTTTTTTTACGTTTTTCAGTTAATTATCATGTCAGTCTAGTTACTCTGTTTGGATAATTTCTAACGATGCCCGTTGTCAGCTACCTGCCTTGCATTTTTCAGCAAATAAATTACAATATTTAGTTCTTTACTTTCTTGCCTTATCACTAGGTATACATTTTAAAGCCCACCTTACGCAGGCGTGTTTCAAAATGTGCGCCTCGTGCGCACAGTGTTCTTCTCTAAGTCCGGCTCTCTACGAGAGCTCGGATACAATTGAGCCCCGTCTTGAAGGAGCGGGGCGCATCCTGGGACATACGACCTTTCTATGCTTGCATAGAAAACCCCAGGAGAGTGCTAACGATCGTTGAACAGTTGCAGCGTTCATTAATACTCTCTTGGGTTTTATTATGAAACTAAGTGGCTATCGTACAAATAATCTGGACATTATGGTTTTAAAATTGCTGCTCATTGGCCATGGGGAATTAAAAGTTTTTGTAGGTTGCTCTGAATCTTCTTGTCAACTACGATTAGGACAATGAAGATACAAAAACAACAGTCAATCACTGTTAACAAGTACCGCACTCATAATTGCGGTGAGCTTTCAGTTAAAGAGGCCGATACAACGGTTCGCTTAAGTGGTTGGGTACACACCCGGCGTGACCATGGCGGTCTGATATTTATTGACCTTCGTGATAAGTGGGGGATAGTCCAGCTCACTTTTCATCCTGATTACCCTGAACCGTTCAAAGCCGCAGACGTATTACGCAGCGAGGACGTCGTTTGTGTTACTGGCAGTGTCATTGCTCGGCCCTCAGACATGGTCAATAAAAACATAGCGACCGGTGAAATAGAAATCAGAGTGGAAACGATGGAAGTGCTTAGTAAGTCCCAAACCCCTCCTTTTCCCATAGCTAAAGATGACGACATCAATGAAGAACTGCGCTTGCGCTATCGCTTTCTAGATTTGCGCCATCCTCGTTTACAAAAGATTCTGCATACACGTCATCGGTTTATTCAATATATTCGCAACTACTTATCTGATCATGCCTTCACCGAAGTACAAACTCCCATTCTGGCCAACTCTTCACCAGAAGGGGCACGCGACTTTCTTGTGCCTAGCCGTCTCTATCCCGGTCAATTTTATGCTTTGCCTCAGGCACCGCAACAATTTAAACAATTGCTTATGGTTGGCGGCCTGGATCGTTATTTTCAAATTGCCCCTTGCTTCCGCGACGAAGACCCCCGCGCCGATCGTTCCGCTGGTGATTTTTACCAGATTGATTTAGAAATGAGTTTTGTTGAGCAGGAAGACATTTTCCAGGTAGTAGAAAAGCTCATGATTAAATTAACCAAGGAGTTTAGCGCCAAACAAATTATTACTAAACCCTTCCCTCGCTTGCCGTGGCGTGAAGCTATGGCCAAATATGGTTCAGACAAACCAGACTTACGCTTCGATCTTTTTATTCACGACGTCTCAGCGATTGTTGCTGATAGCCAATTCAAAGTTTTTTCGGCCGCCCTGAAGGAGGGCGGGATAGTGCATGCCCTGCATGTACCAGGGGGTGCTAAATTTACCCGCAAGGAAATCGACGAACTCACCGAGATTGCCACTAATGCAGGCGCATCTGGCTTAGCTTATATTCTAGTTAAAGATGTCCCAACTTCTCCTATCATTAAATACTTAGGGGACGATATAACAGTCCAGGTCATCAAGCATTTAAATGCTCAACCCGGTGACGCTATATTTTTTGGTGCTGGGGAATTTATGCCCGTGTCCACCACATTAGGAGTTGTTCGCAACGCCGCCGCCGCGAAATTAAATTTGAAAGATCCAGCTAAAACCGCCTGGGTCTGGATTACTGATTTTCCCATGTACGAATTTAATGTCGAAGAAAACAAAATCGACTTCTCGCATAATCCATTTTCCATGCCGCAGGGCGGGCTCGAGGCTCTAGACGCACCAGACCCTACGACTATTCTGGCTTATCAGTACGATTTAGTTTTAAACGGCTACGAAATTAGTTCTGGAGCCATCCGCAATCATCACCCCGATATCATGTATAAAGCTTTTGCTCTCGCTGGTTATTCTAAGCAAGAGGTGGATAAAAGATTCGGCGGTATGATTCGTGCCTTTTCTTATGGAGCGCCCCCACATGGCGGCATCGCTCCCGGACTTGATCGTCTGCTCTTCCTGTTGCTTGACCTGCCCAGCATTCGTGACATTTATGCCTTCCCTAAAGATAGTAAAGCTAAAGATTTGATGATGAATGCGCCATCACCGGTAACGCCCCAACAACTGAAGGACCTGCATATCACGCTTGACCTCGACACCTAATCAAAAAGCGGTCATACTAACCAACATGAATATTCAGCCACCAGTCGTGGAAGAACCTTCCGAATTACCAGCTAAATCTAAAAAAAGTAAGCAGCTCGCTTTCTTTGCAGCTCTACTGGTATTTGGACTAGGTATATTTATTGGCCGGTATCTCATTCCAGCGGGGGAGCTAAAGGCATTTGATGCTCTGCAATTTGTCTCTGTCGAACAGGGGCAAAGACAACTCGTTTTCCCTACCTTCTGGGAAGCCTGGGATAAACTGCACGCTAATTTCATCGGTGATGTCGATGACAAAAAGCTTTATTACGGCGCGGTGGCCGGCATGGTCCGGTCAGCCGGAGATCCTTACACGGTCTTTGCACCTCCGGCAGATACGAAGCAATTTGAAGAAACAATCGAAGGTAGCTTTGGTGGAGTCGGTGTTGAAATCGGTGTAAAAAATGGCGCAGTCGTAGTTATTTCCCCTTTGGACGGATCGCCCGCTAAGAAAGCTGGTATCCTGGAAGGTGACCTGATTTTGAGTGTAGATAAAAAACCGCTCTCCGCTGAAACTACTCTCGACGAAGTAGTCCAAAGCATCCGCGGTGAAAATGGTCAACCGGTGGAAATTACGGTATTGCATGAAGGCGAAACGGAACCAAAGGATATCACCGTCACCCGCGATACCATAGCTATTGAAAGTGTCCGGCTTGATGTAATCGATAATATTGCCTATGTCAGCATCAAGAACTTTAATAGTGATACAGCCAAACGTTTTAATGACATTGCCCGGCAAATCAAATCCGATCAGGTGAAAGGTATAATTCTCGATGTACGAGGCAATCCTGGCGGTTTTCTCCAGTCCGCCGTCGATATTGCTTCTCGCTTTATACCCAAAGGACAAGTGGTCGTAGCCGAGAAAGGACACAAGGACAAGGATTACAACGCTTCCGGGAATACCATACTGTCTGGTATTCCCACTGTTATCCTGGTTAATGGCGGCAGCGCGTCAGCCTCTGAAATATTAGCTGGTGCCTTGAATGACCAGCTATCCACGCCAGTGATCGGGACTCAAACATTCGGCAAAGGGTCTGTACAGGAATTCATTAAACTATCCGACGGCTCTAGTCTGCGCGTGACCATTGCCAAATGGTATACACCCAAAGGGCGATCTATTAACGAAGAGGGGATCACGCCAAGCATCCCAGTTGAATTAGATCGCAGCACTGAAGCTGACGAACAATTAAATCGCGCACTTGAAGAAATTAAAAAACTTGCCCAATAATTCAGCCTCACCCCGACAGGTTGAATTAATAGTTTCTGGCCGTGTGCAAGGCGTTAGCTTTCGTTTGTCTGTCCAGCGCTGGTCTCGCGATCTTGGCATTTCCGGTTTTGTGACTAATCAATCCGATGGCACCGTCTATATTCTAGCCCAAGGCCCATCCTCGCAACTGGAACAGCTTATACAAAAATGTTATGCTGGCCCCGAGCACGCCCACGTTAATCAGGTCACCACCAACATTCTCCCCATTACGAAGCAGTATCAGTCATTCAGTATAAAACATGAAAAGTGCTCTCGTTCATCAGAAACATTAAGCCATGTCTAAAAAAGTAAAAATCATCTTACTTGAGGATGTCCCTAATATTGGCCGAGCAGGGGATATTGTGGCAGTGACTGAAGGATATGCCAGAAACATGCTTATTCCGCAAACCAAAGCCGCCCTAGCTACCACCCAAAGCGAGAAAACACTGCAAGAAAAAAAAATGCGCGCCGCAAAAATATCTCAGACCCAACTAGCGATCCTGCAATCCCAGGCAGATAGTCTTATGAATACCGAGCTTTTTATTACTGCCCGTCTGAAGGATGGCGAGCAGATCTATGGCCAGATCAAGCCTGCCCAAATCATCAAAGCCCTTAATGAACAGGCGCACTTAAACTTGACTGCCAAGTCCATTAGCCTCGCTGAGCCAATAACTTCAATTGGTACCTTTGATACCACTGTAAATTTGTCGCCGGACGTGGAAACTGTCATCAAGGTTACTGTCATAGCGAACCCCAAAACCAAGCCCGCCTCAGTTGACGAAGATGACTAACGATACTAAAAGCGTGCCTCCTAAAAGACCAAAATACATCTTTGTTACTGGTGGCGTCTTGTCTGGTTTAGGTAAAGGCATCACTGCTGCCTCCATTGGCAATATTCTAAAAGAGCGTGGTTTGTCGGTTAACATGCAAAAATTTGATCAGTATATCAACGTTGATGCAGGCACCTTAAATCCCGGCGAGCACGGCGAAGTGTTTGTCACTGACGATGGAGCGGAATGTGATCTTGATCTCGGCCACTATGAACGTTTTTTGGATCAAAACTTAACTGCTGACTCATCGATCATGACTGGTAATATCTACCAGTCGCTTATTGCTCGCGAGCGCGCGGGCGCTTATTTAGGGAAAACTGTCCAAGTTATTCCGCACGTTACTAATGCTGTAAAAAATCATGCTCGCCAGGCTGCCACTAAAAACAATTACGATGTTCATATCGTAGAAATTGGTGGAACGGTAGGGGACGATGAAGGCTTTCACTTCATCGAAGCTGCGCGTCAAATGATGATGGACGAAGGCCGCAAGAACGTATTATATGTTCATGTAGTTTTTCTGCCTTTCTTAAAAGCCTCTGATGAAGTGAAAACTAAACCGGCACAAAATAGTGTCCGTGACCTGCGCAGTATTGGCATCCAGCCTGATGTTTTGATCGCCCGCACCGACCATCCGGTTAAAAATGACATTGTCGATAAACTATCCCTCTATACCAATGTCGAGCCAGAAGCTATTTTGCCGTTACTAACTGTGCCGAGCGTATACGAAGTCCCCATGCTGATGGAAAAACATAATCTGCACAAAGTCATTGCTAAAAAACTTGGTCTCAGATTATCAGCACGCACCAATACCCGTTGGCCTAAGTTAGTGAAAAAAATTAAACAAACCAAGCCCGAGGTCACAATTGCGCTAGTGGGTAAATACACTTCGATGCTGGATACATATGCGAGTGTCATTGAATCGCTCAAGGCAGCTGCTTGGCAGTCAGATTATAATCTCAATCTTCGCTGGGTTGATGCTGGAGAAATTGAAACTAATAGCGCTGCCACATTCTTAGCTGATGTATCTGGCATTGTTGTTCCGGGTGGTTTTGGGCAGCGTGGCATCGAAGGCAAGATTCAAGCTATAAAATATGCGCGCGTAAATAAAGTGCCGTATCTCGGTTTATGCCTGGGGATGCAATTGGCTGTCGTTGAATTCGCCCGGCATGTCGCTGGCATCGAACACGCTACGAGCCAAGAGTTTGCTGCGGAAAACGAACAGTGGACCGCCCGGCCTGACCTCTCTGCTTCTCGTTCATGGGTGATTCATCTGATGGAAAACCAGAAGAATATTACCAATAAAGGTGGCACTATGCGCCTGGGTGGTTGGGATTGTGTCTTGGCTGACGATACGTTTTCCCAAGCTGCCTACGGCACTAAACAGATTCGCGAACGGCATCGGCATCGTTACGAATTTAACAATAAATATCGTGAGCAGCTAGCCAAAGCCGGACTTGTTATTGCTGGCACAACCCCTGATGATCAACTGGTGGAAATTGTCGAAATCAAAGAGCACCCCTGGTTTGTCGGCGTCCAATATCATGCTGAATTCACTTCTCGTCCTATCTCCGGCCATCCGCTCTTTAATGCCTTTATCAGCGCAGCCATCAAAAACAAAACAGCCTAACTTGCTTAATTTGGGCTTGCTCGCGCTGCTGCGCCGAATAATTTTATCGCCGCAAATTTTCTTCAGTTTTCTTCAACGATACGACAGTCGTGTATTTCAATTTGCCGGTAAAGGTCCGCTTTTTTCTTTTTATAAAATTCACAATTCCTGAAATCCCCGCATACAGTGTATCGTCGCCGCCAACCTTAACATTGTCCCCGGCAGTATAATGGCTTCCCCTTTGTCGAATGATTATTTGTCCAGCTTCCGCTCCCTGGCCGCTATAAATTTTCACGCCTAAACGTTTGCTTTCTGATTCTCGACCTAATTGGGTCGATCCTCCCGCTTTTTTATGCGCCATAGTTTTTTAGCAAAATTATTTTCTAGTTAAATCCTACTTCTTTTGCCAGACCGTAATTTCCCTGGCTACGATAGCGTCTGGCCTAGCATAAATTATCCCCTTTGCCTTCTTGCCAAACTGCTTGAAACTATAGCCTATAGTTTCAACCTCGTCAATAAACTCCCTAGGGAATAGCGTGAGTGACCCCTGCTTGCGATCCTGATTAACAATGGCTGGTAAAATAATAACAATCCACCCATTCTGTTTTAATATGGGCTTTATGTTTATAAATAACTTCCTGTACAAAACTATTAACGTATGGTGATGCTTTAGTGCCTCAGTTGTGGATTGGGGAGCCAGCTGTGGTGGTCCCAGATAGGGCTCCGTTACAATAGCGTCACATTCCTTAATTTCATTAGATGGAAAGCTTTGGCTAACATCGTGTATAAAGATTTTAGGCGCTAACTGAATATTCACTGGAAAATTATCAGCAATCCATTGTAAGTTAGCAGTACAAGCATAAACCATTCGTTCACTGATATCAGAACCAATCATCTTGTGTCCCATCAGCCATCCTTCCTGGAGCAGCGTACCCATTCCGCAGAATGGATCATAAATGGTCAAGCATTCAGAGGTATTAGGTATCAAATTAAGCATTATCTGGGCTAACTTTGGCGGCAGTAATCCAACCTTCGCATCGCGCTCTGGACGGCTTGTGTCACGTTTTTCATACGCTTGAATGTCCTGTACCTGTTCTGTTCTCGCGATGTAATAATCATCATTATCGCTCCATATTGTCAGTTCTGCGTTTGGTAGTTTATATAAACTATTAAACAGTACTTGCGCTGCATTCAGCCGTTCTGTCCTGCCTTGCGGCACCACATAATTTAGTTTTATCCCGACTTGGCGGCTCAACTTTTTCAGATCTTTTGCTAATCTCACTAAATTTATCTGGGGCAGATTAAACTTACTCAAACCGACCATCATCTTTTTATCAGTAGGGGGGAGAGTTTCGGACATAGCCTGAGCGTCCCAGATCTTCTTTTGCTGACCGACAACTTTACCTATTCGATCCACCCCTCCCAATTGATCGATGAAGTGATTCTTCAATTCTTTCTTACTCTCGATCATTACATAGCGCTCATGCGAGCTCACCGTCCGATAGGGGACAGTGTTCCGGGCGAGCACATTAAACAGCTCTAATCGCGAAAGTTCTGTGTTGGTGCCGAGCCAAAAAACATATTTATGCATAGTTGATTGTTTTGCGTAAATTGTATACTAAAACTAATGGACTTATCTACTTATTGGGCATTTTGGCAAAGGCATAAAGAAAAAAGCGGACAACTGCTACTACTACTAATATTTTTCATTGGCGGATGGTACTTGGGACAGGTTACCTCACCTTATTACCAAGCCAGTCCTATAGTCTTTGAGGATAACGCCTGCGAGCGTGCTTCCGGCACGGTGGAGGATCTCAATGCACTCGTCACTACTAATAACACCCCACCGAACTCTACCGATGAAGCTGTTACTAGTGCTAACTCAGACAGTGAGAATTCCATCGCTGCTAATTCTCCCGCCGCGTCGCCGCAAATCGCGGGCTCCACGGTCGACACACCATCAAATACCAAAAAATTTGTTGGTAGCATAAACTCCAACTTATTTCACGATCCAAGCTGTTCAGCGGCTAAGAACATTAAAGAATCCAACCAAATATGGTTTGCCTCGGTCGAAGAAGCACAGCAGGCAGGTTATACGCCGAGTAAATGTACTGAAGAGAAACTAGGGTTATAAAAAAATACCAAGACAATAGCCGTAGCATCGTAAAGACATACGGTTATAGAAAGTCCGTCCCGCTCAAGTAGTGTGCAGTAGCACCCTTTGAGGTTCTAAGAACAAATAGATGCACGAACATCACAGGGAATGCTAACTATAGATGTCACATTATGAAATGCCACTCTTAAATAAACGGGTGGCGGCGCGGGGGACCCCCACCGAGCGCCTGCAGGCTGCCCGCCTGGCAGGCCCCACAACGCAGCTGTTTGCAGGCTGCGTTAGTAACTGCTCACAATACAAAGAACAAGCCACACAAATAAGTCTCATTAGTTCGCATATATTAGTAATATCCGTCAATCCACTTTTAGCCGCCCCATAGCACCGGGTGGGGGAGAACACTATGCGCAAACAAGCTTAATAGCGATCATCCATTTGTTAGAAAGATGAATCCTTCACAAAATCTTGACGTGTATGTAAATTGTTCGCCGTACCTGTGGATAAACATTTGCGGGGAACTTAGGCGTTAGCGTCGTAAAAGATACATTGCGCGACGTTATTCATAGACTTTTTAAGCCTGTTCTCCGACACATATACACACACTTACCACGCACTCATCTTTAGTGTTAACACTTCACCTGATCTGATCGGACCCCCCGGCGGGGTAACTATTTATTTACTCTATTGTGCTTGGTTATACACCTCTATTTGTTGTCTGGGCTTATTGCATAATCAATCAAATTTAGCCCATTTAAATGACCTATAACGATTCAAGGGTATGTACATACCTGTAGTCAGTTTAAAAACATTACGTCTCATGTGAGGTGACCATAGCAGTCCCCCCAACTTAACTACAAGCCGGTATTTGGAATATCTGCACTGTTCCTACAAAATAAATTTATAATCTTTATGTACCACGACAGCCTCCGGCCTGCCTCTCCGTAACAAATTAAACACATCCAAACTGCAGCGCTTATGTGGGCTTACTGATGGTTCTTCAAATATCTTCATGTAACGTCGCACAATAGTATTACCCATTCGTCAACGCATCGCTCCTTTAGACTGACTGCCAACTAGATCTAGTGTATCATTCTTCCATGAATTCATTTACAGCATTAATTAATGCCCCTAGCCTCTAATTAAACAACAGTATATTTATACTTAGGCGCCATCCAAAAATATCTTAACCATCAGTCCCCTGCCCTGTTGTCATATGGGTATCGCTTCACTAAATATTTTCCAGCAGCGTCAGCAAATCAATCGACGTAAAATAATGCACGATAGTCAACCCCATGATGACCGCTAAAGCTATTACTAAAAACCACTTTATTGTTTTAAAAATAAAGCGGGTGATAATTGCTGTTAAAACCACCATAATTGAACCAATCACATACCAACGGTATGGACCTTCCAACTGTAAAAAGAATTTTGCCACATCACTCACTTCGATCATGCCTGTTCAACTCTAACTATTAACAATTTATCAATTGACTGCCGCCTCTTTTAATCACCGCCCCGAATAATTTCTTTCCACATCAAACGTATCAGATAGTACAAAGCATAAAAAGGACCCCATAGAGGCACCAAGAGCATCACCCACTTTTCAATAGTATCATCCGGATTTAATCCCATAATAATTTATAAGTATTTGTTCGGATCAACTGCCACATTGTTTACTCTCACCTCAAAGTGTAGATGCGGCCCAGAAGAAAGCCCAGCCCCGTTAGTGCCTGGAGCCCCACCAGTATAGCCAATTACTGTGCCCCTACTAACCATCTGGCCTTCATTAACGGCAAAACCAGATAAGTGCCCAAACACAGTGGATACACCGTCACCGTGTAACAACAAAATATAATTGTAACCCGGCCCGCCTGCATTACGCACGCGCCCCACGTAGCCGTCCGCTGGAGCTAGCACAGGTGTGCCAACATAGGTTGGTATATCCATTCCCGAGTGTGGGCCGATTAAATAAGCATACGGATAATCCGTACAATGGAACACGCAAGATATGCCGAAGATAGCTTCCACAGGCCAGTCAAAAACGCCTACTGAAGGCAGTTTATTAACCCCCTGCTTCCTGAGTTCCTCTCTGATTAACGAATCCAATTTATTAATTTCCGCTTCCGCTTCCTGGTGAGCCCTCTGTGATTCTTTTAGCAGTGATTGGTACTGCGATTCCTGCGCCTTGGTCAAATCGAGAACATGTTCTTTTGATTGGCGATTAGCCACCAAAGTCGCTTGCTGCTGAGCTTGGCGTGCCTGCAGCTTTTCTAACGCTTCTTTAAATTGCTTAAGGTCAGTATGTTTTTGTTCTAACTGTTCTCGTAAGTCCTTTATTACTAGCAATGCCTGATGGCTTCTTTCCTGTAAATTTTGCAGTGTCTCCGCCTCACTTACCGCTTCAGAAAACGTTGCATATTTTAAGAATATAGCGACGCTGGACTGCTGATTGGTCGAATAAATCGAACGGATAAACTCTGCCAATAATTCTTTCTGGTGTTTTATTTCTGCTTCTTTTTCTTCGATCTCTTTCTCCACTAAACTAATTTCCGCCCCGGTTATTTCTACCTCGGCGATCGTCTCCTCTATACTCAAACTAATCTGGTTAATATTATCCTCAATGATACCGATCTGTTCCTCCAGCGACCTGGCCTCTCTCTTTTTTAACTGAATCTCCTCTCTAAATCTTTTTATCTTGGCTTCCGCCTCCTTTAATGTATCCTTCCGGTTACTTAACTCTTCACGCAATTCATCTATCGTCTGAGCCGTGGCCCCCTGCCAAAAAGCTGGCGCCGCCAACAAAATCAGGCCGATCATCAACAGTCGGTAAAAATATAATCGTTTCATCATTCTTGCTTAGATAAAAGATAGCATGATCATGCTGATCCCAATCAGAAGGATAATTACGACATACAAAATACGTTGCCACAGAGGTCTACGTCGCATACTTTGTAGTATAGACTAACCTCTTATTCTCCTGAAATTGAATCTTGTAACTTCTTATGTGCCAATTCCAGACGCGTGACTGTTTCTGTCTTCCCGACAACCACCGCCACAGCAAATGGTCCGGGAGAATTCTCGCGACCGGTCAACGCTACGCGCATCGGCCACAGTACAGCGCCGTTATGCCAGTTCCGCGCTCTAATCCATGATAATATTCTGGGTGTTAATGTTTCTTCCACCCAATCACTATTACCCATTAGCTTGAATTCTTCAGCTAGCGCCGATAAATAATTAATAGTGTCGGCAGCAGTACTCTCTCGCCAAATTAATAAGTCGGACTTATATTCACCCGCCCAGGACGGCCTTGCCCAATCTAACAATACTTCCAACTCATGATAAGTAGACAATCTTCCCTGTTCGGTTTTTAAGGCAGCCTTTAAACGACCCTCCTCCATACCCAGCAACTCATGGTTTTTCTTCTGGTCTAGTAATAAATATTTCTTGCCCCAGTCTAACAATTTGTCTTCATCAAGTTCCTGTAAGTAATGCTTATTCATAGAGGTCAGCTTCACCTGGTTAAAAATTGCCCCGCCCTTTTGCACCTTGCTCAAATTAAAGCTACGTACCAGTTCCTCGTGTGTGAAATATTCCTCTTGTCCGCCCGGGTTCCAACCCAGCAGCGCCAAGTAATTTAGCATCGCATCTGCTAAGTAACCCTTGTCGCGATAGCTGAGCAGACTGACGTCTCCCGCACGTTTTGAAAGTTTTCGCCGACCCTCGTCTAACAATAAAGGCAGATGAGCATATTGTGGTGTTTCGTAGGCTAAAGATCGCTGCAGCAAAATATGACGGGCAGTATTTGTGAGGTGATCCTCCCCCCTAATCACATGACTTATTTGCATTAACTGGTCATCCACCACAGCCGCTAAATGATAAAGTGGATCGTTCATAGAGCGGGCAACTATAAAGTCCCCTCCCCAACTGCTGGTCGGTACTTTAACAGTCCCGCGAATCAAGTCAGTAAACACAATTTCTTCCTCACTCACTCTAAAGACTATCGCCTCGCCGTGCGGAACTTGGTATGCCCGCTCGTCATCAATTAATTGTTGTAGTGCAGCCCGATAGAACTCGCCTCGCTCTGATTGGCGATACGGTCCATACTTACCGCCAATATCCGGCCCTTCATCCCATTCCAGACCTAACCATTTCAGACCGGTTAAAACGTCTTGTTCGAATTTTTTCTCGCTGCGCTGCCGATCTGTATCTTCAATTCTTAACACAAATTCGCCTCCCTGCTTGCGCGCAAATAATTCATTAAATAGGGCTGCTCGAGCTGTTCCAACGTGCAGCATGCCCGTTGGGCTGGGGGCTATCCTCGTTCTGATCTGACGTTTTATTTCCTTAGCCATAAAATAACTTTTTTAAATGGTTCATCTTATTCATATTCACCTGCGCTTCCAATAATATAATCCGTATTACCAAGTCGCGCATTTTTGGATTTTGTCCCAACGCTAAAAACTCATCCCAAGAATAAAACAAAACTTTGATTTTTTCACCTGCTTCTGGCTGCGGCTCTGCCACTTTCCTAATGTCTCGGGCCACGTATGCCCAGCAGGTGTACTCAATTTTATCATTAGCTGGTTTATAGTGATGCCACGGTAACAGCCTACCTATCTCATATCCAGTTTCTTCCATAAATTCGCGGCGGACAGCATCCTCTGGCGTCTCCCTCAGCTCCACTTTACCCCCTGGTGGTGTAATAACCGCATTGCGATGGGGTTGTCTGTCCTCAGTTAATAATATACGCCCATCCGGCATAACCCCAACCGCATGCGTTACATCATCACGAGTCGCCCTTTCATACAATTGCTTAGTGCCATCAAATAGTCTTTGATCCCATTGCCAAATCGAGAAGATCGTGCCTTTAAACACCTTTTTAGCATCTGTCGGCATAGGCTTATGTAGCCCCAAATTGTATTCATTCATATTGTCAGTATCATATCAGCCGCAACTGTTCCCGACTACCCGGCCGCTTATTATTTACTGCAAAGCCTCGTTGATTTCTCATTCGCTCGTTATAGCGCGGTAATGACCGCAAGTTAGTTTAATTCTTCTTATACAACAGCCTCGCGCGTCCGCGAGGCTGTGGTAACTCTTTCCTGATAGATCCTTCTATTTCAGAACACTTGTATACTGGCTCAAATTGCTCAGTTGACCTTCATTCAGTTCATTGGCCGCTGCCACGGCTTCCTGGATAAGTTCAAAACTGATTTCCATCTGCTCACCCATTTCTAATCCCTTTGTTCCCAAGTCATTTTGAATATAATCCTCAATATAGATACGATGTTCATCTGAAACAGCGTATCCAGCCTGGTTCTCAGATAGCCATCGCGCGCTCGCTTTTCTTGCCAGATGAGTGATACCGTCACCTGCTTCAGCTACTTCTATGAAACTACCAGCTGTGCGTTGTGGCTCCGCTATTGGTTTACTCTCGGTCTTTTCGCCTGTAGCCGTCGTTCCTTCAGTTTTGTTTGTGCCACTGGCCACTTTCGCGCCTTCCGATTCTGATCCCTCGTTATCAGCGTCCGCCCCTGCTATGGCCTGATCATCGTTTTCATTAGTCTCCCCATCATTTGTATTTTCAGAAACAGCCACTCCATCCGGTGTTTGTCTGTTTTGTGGATTGCTCTCACCAGAGAAGGCATAGATTGCTGCCGCCACGATTAGAATAATTATCAATGCTGAAACCGTTCTGGGTGACTCTTTGATTCGATCAATCAATCCCCCTTCTTCCTTCGTGTTATAATCTGCCATACTCCCCCATCACCTCCTCGTGTTAGCTAAGTTGATGGCTATAACTCACCTGGTTGCTCTACCATGGCAACCTGACAAACCCACTGTTTTTTCTTATTAAATGCAGGTATGTGATGTGTTATTTGCATCATATTACCCTACTTTTTGGTACCAGTGGCGTCAATGTACGAATTGTGGAAAAGCCCCCCTTTTACTAGCAGCTATTCTTTTGTTTACGGACTAATAATGGAAATCGCACTACCGCTTGCCAAATTCTCGGGCCTCTCGCCGGCTCCAAATATAATCGCCATAACCATTCCATATTTATCTGTCGCAAAAATTTTGGTGCTCGGGGCAGTGTCTCGCTTAATATATCAAAAGCTCCCCCCACGCCTATGCCAATCACGACTGAACTCAAATCATTCTTATGCGCACTAATCCACTCCGACTGTTTTGGTGCACCATATGCTACCAGCAAAACGGCTGGCTGTGCGTGATTGATGTGGTCGAGTACTAATTTGGGCCCCTCCTGCGCAAATTGATGAGGCGGCGCTACTTGCACCACTAGTCCCGAATATTTTTTCCTCAACCAATCGGCTACTCTTTGTGCTGCTATCTCCTCACCACCCAATAAACAGATCGGCTGCTTGGTCTCAGCACAAAGTTTGGCTAAATCTAACACCGCATCAACGCCGGTAATTCTTTCCACTGGCTGCCACAAAAAAGCCAGCAGGCTCGGCAACCACGGCCAAAACTTCGAACGCAAATACCAACGGGCCCAGATTAAACCGGCACCATCAGGTACTCTCAGGTCCGCGTCCATTACTGCCTGGCGAAACATGGGATCGGTTTCAGCCTGTATAACCATCTCCGGATTCAAGGTAACCACATGATGCCAGCCGCCCCTTTTTAGCCACCTGCGGCCGATATCCAACCACTCCTGTTTTCCTACATAATCACAAGACACTTGGCCTAACTTAATAGATTCCCTGATCACACTATGAATAAGCCTTAAAGATTGATCGTCCCCTTAACGTCATATTTTGTCTCACCCAAGTATACCCTACTGTTATATAAAAACAGCTTTTTTACTGGCCATGTCACTAGTAGCGGACAATCCGCCACAAATTTGCTAATTGATCGATCACGCAGTTCAGCTAATTTAATATGCGGGACAAAAATTCCCGGTTGGTTCGTTTGGGAAAAATTCGACACTTGTCCCCCCACGCGTCCCAGTAATTGTTGTTTAATAGTCTGCAACAATGTTGTTGGTTTAGCATAAACCCACAGTTGATCAGGTTGGCACCCATGACCCAGATGGGTCAATGTTATAGTTGGCAAGAAGGCTTGTGATAAACGACTGCTTAATACTTCTTGATGGCTTTCAAAGTCATTGACCATACCAATATATAAAAAAGTCATGTGCCAGTTATCTTGATTGACCAGTCGTTTGATGTAACCGGTATATTGCTTCAGCCTTTCGTTTAGTACGATTTTTATTTCATCGGGTATCTCCGCCGCGACGAATAATCGAGTCGCACCAGCGGGTTGAGTACTGATCTTATCTGTCAGGGTGGTAGCTTTCTGTAGTTGCATGTTTTAACTTTATGAGACGCCCTGCCTTTCCGGCAAGACCAGCGTCTCGTGTTACCTAATTGAATTATTCTATCTTATTATTTTTTGTCCTAACTGTCACCAATGAATGCGCCTGCTAAATTAGCCAAGATGGTGGCGGAGTATTACGTCAAAACGCAAACCGCGCCTGACTTATCCGGCCAACAACCCGCTGAATTATTATTACAGCGCGCTTGTTACGTTTATCTCTATCAAAAACCCGGTCAGCGTTTGCGGGCTGTCTTTGGTCGACCTCTCCCTCAATGCAACAATCTAGCTCAAGAAATTACCGCCAACACTATCGCCGCTATCTCTCAGTCAAAGCATATCACTATCCGCCGAGCTGATCTGTCGTCTATTTCCTACAGTGTTGCCGTCTTAGATGCGGTTCAACGAATCAACGACTATCACCACTTAGATCCCCATCGCTATGGACTGTATCTTCTATCCGACCAAGGTAAAACATCCGTCATTTTACCGCAGCGACCTGGTATTGAAACAGCCCAAGACCAATTTGCCACGGCACTACGCGAATCCGGCATCAACTTGCGACAAGAAGCAATCTCTCTTTATCGTTTCGGTGTTCAATATTATGACTAACTATGCCGAAGTAGCACCCGCCTTACCCCTGTCCCCCACCGGACCCCAGTCCTATACTTACCGTTTGCCAGCTCATGCATCAACCTCGCCGGTCAAATACATGATTGTGACTGTCCCGTTTGGGCACCGTCGGGTAACAGGCATTGTCACTCGCCTGCATAATAAACGGCCGCCCTTCCCTGTTAAAACTATCGCAGTCGCCTCATCCGTTACTCTAACTCACCAGCAAGTCCTCTTTGCTCGTTGGTTAGCTAAAACCATGCATGGGGGGCTGGGGTATACTTTACGCCTATTCAAGCCTCCTAGTCTTTCGTGCCGGCAGCCAGCCTCATATCAGCCCCCAGCAACCGCATCACCCGACACAGCCTTACTCCAGAACTTATCCGCTGGCCCTGTAGCAATTATCGATTATCGCCTAAAACAGCGTGCTGCAATTACCCACGCCATCGTTGCCCATTATACGCAGCAGCAGCAACAAGTACTTACTATCGTTCCGGAAAAAAACTTGCTGCCTGGTCCCGGTTTGGCCTACCAGGCAGGGCTTCGTCCTTCCACCGTCAACGCCATGTGGCACGGGGTAAAATCTGGCCAAGTTAAGGCTATTCGGGGTACACAAAAAGCTTTGTTCCTGCCCTTTAAGCAGCTCGGATTAATTATTGTGGAAGAAGAGCAAAATCCTGCCCATAAGCTCTGGGATCAGTATCCGCGATTAGATAATATTGATGCTGTCCAAGCACTAGCACAAATTCACCGATGTCCAATCTTGTACTCATCGTCCTTTCCCTCCTGGCGACTATCTGCTCAAGTGGCGTCATCACACATAGAAATTTCCATCAATCGCCCTATGAAGCTTTGCACTACTAATGTGTCCTTTTCCTTCACTGACAAAATAAAAAAATATTCTCTGCCACATGCTCTATTACTTAAATTGCGCGTATGGAGTTCCGCCAAAAAAAGTATCCTGCTTCTTTATAACCGACTTGATAACAAAAAAATTATGGCGACTATGCGCGCAAATTTATCTGCCAAGCAATTAACCTATTGCCAACTCTCCACTAGTCGGATTTTCGCTCATACCGACCAATCCTTTGACCGTCTAATCTGGCTGTTTCCGGAGCAATCAATCACTTTTCCTGATTACCGCAGTGTGGAAAATGCACAAATTATGGTTTCCCGTTTGCAGCAGTTATCTAAAAGCACGGTGAGCCCAGTATACTTAATCACTCGACAACTACCCCCGATCGAACGAGTCTTCCAGAATCCATTATTGGCGCGCACTAACGATTTAAAATTGCGCGAACGTCTTCTGCTACCGCCCTTCGCCTCTCAAATACGGTTAAAAATATCCGCCACCAAAAGCAACTTAATTCCGCATAAAAGCCAACAGATTTACACCACCATCCAAGATCGCATCAACCAACTGCCTCCATCTCAAGCCTCATCCATCCTGCTGCGCGGTCCCTATTCCTTAAGTCTCCCCCCCAAAGACCCTAAACAGAGATTTATTGTGTTACGCGGTCCTCTTAATCAATTGACCGACCTTTACGCAGACCTGCCAATTGACAGTGCTGAGCTAACTCCTCATCGGATCATATAAAAAAGTTGGCCAATACAAAAGCTACGCTAATTCGCCATCTTCTGACTAACCAGCCATCTCCCCAACTTTCTAAACACTTTGCCGCGTTGAGAAAAACTATTTTTTTTCTCCATCGTCATATCAGAGATGGTCACTTTTTCCCCGGCAGGGATAAATATTCTGTCATACGGCATAACCTTGCGATTTTTGTCGTAAACCTTCTTTGTGATTTCTCCTCGCATTACCGCCGCAAACAATTTAGGCTCTTCACCGGGTTGGCACCGGCCCAACACAGTTTTAAAGTAAGCACCGCGGTCCGTGCCCTCCAGCAGTTTAAATATCCCCTTATAGCCAATTGTTTGCCAAACGAATTTTGGTAACGCTCCCGGAAAACCAGGCCAGGCTGTGAAAAACAATCCAGTATCTTCCACTACCACCGTTTGCTCTATCTCTTCAGCCATCCGTCGTGCTGCCTGCTTCACTATATCAGTCATGCTTTCGTCATGGTTTTCTTCATACTTCATGTTCACCTGAACTGTTTCAATATGATATTGGCTCAAGGCCAATTTTGCTTCTTCAAATTTATGTTTATTTGTTGTGACGAAATTAACTATCATACTTTTCCTAAAATCTCTTCCACTGTCAGGCCAGTTTGTTTGCTGGTCTGGTTAATAAAATAAACCATTGCCCCGACTAGCACAACCATCGATGGAAACACGATTACTGGATAACTAACTAATGTTAAACGTGCCAGTTCTCGATTAAACTCTTCCGTACCGGATGGGCTAGTCACCAAAACCGTCGCTAGGATAAAATTTAATATCGCGGATAATAAAAACGAAGCTGCCATCAAATGAGTCACTCGTGCCATTATCTTCTGATAACCTTCTTTAGCTTTGACGGAGTTGAGTTTAGCTTGAATTTGATCAGTATCAACTATTTGCTGCAAAGCTGTTTGCACTAACGAATATTTTGTTTTAGCTAGCAGTATAATGGCTAAGGCGATGATCGTCGGTATTGCCGCTTCCTTGGCGGCCAACCACCTGACATTCAATTGTAACAATCCGATACCGCCGGTTAGCAGTACCCCTACCACCCCAACGATAGCTAAAAAATTAGCTTTTTTAGCCAGATAAAATTCATAACACCCCCAAGCCAACGGCCAAGCCAATGCCAATAGCAATGCCCCGAGCGGACCTAACCTACCGCCACTAAATTTTGTCAGTATGATGGCTGGAATAATAATAGTAACCACCAAGCCCAACCAATTCTTATAGGCTTTTGTCATAATAAAGTTCTTTGCTTAACATATTTCATCTGATGAGCCGTGTCGACTACGCTCATCGATCAATTCTAGCGTGATGCATGCCCTGCCTGTCCATTGTCGCAGTGATTGTTCAAAGCCTTTCCAAACAACACAATAACCAAATTAACCCGTGCCCAATCCAATATTTATGCCATTGTCTGCACTCGCCTGATCATAATCAATTATCCCTAATGTCCCCATAAAACAATTTATCTTTCCTTATTTTCAAAACAGCATCCGCACTGTGCGGATGCTGTTCAAATATACTGTTTGAAGTATTACAACTTTTCAATTACGTCCTTGGCCCCATCTACCGATGTGCCTAATACATCCTTCACCGTCTCAACCGAACCTGAAGCAACTTCTCCTACTGCCTCGATCGCCCCGGTTACCGCATCTGTAGTAGCTGTGCCAGCATCGCCTCCAACTTCTTTAACTGCATCAATTGCACCTTGTACTGCCTTTACTGCTGCATCAGTCACATCAGCACCCACTTCACTGGCTCCCACTACAGCCGACGAGACGGTATGTTTCACTAAGCTTCCTACGTCGCCACCTGCCTCACTGACACCCTTTAATGTGCCCTTCACAACCCCTGAGACGGCTTCTGTGCCTGTTGATCCGACATCCCCGGCTCCTTTTAATGCCCCCACAACGATATCACGCACATTCTCTACAGCCGTCGTTGTCACGTCGCCGGCTCCTTCTAACAAGGCCACCACATTATCGCGGACCGTATTAAAAAGTGTATCATACACCTCATCAGCCCCTTTTAGGACACCGACCACAGTGTCTTTCATTTTATTCCCCAATTCTCCCAGTATTGTTGCTGCCATAATATTACGTTCTTAAGATTAATAATAAAAGTTATTAACAATTTATATAATTATAGCAGAAATTATCGCAGTATTGGCAAAACATATCCTCATCCTTTTAACTGCAAACTCTCTCCACTTTAGCTGGCCCATTATCACTCTAGCCCAATTAGGCCCTGTCACGCCTTTTATAAGTGCGGTAGACCAAAAATTGCCAGGGCTTACTAACTAGTTCGCATAACTGCCGGCAGTATTCTCCTGCGCCCAGCCCTTCAGCCACACTTCCTGCAAATTGCTGACCCCGCCCTTGAAAGCCCGTGATTCTTCAATTGCCTGATCCATCGGCCACCCTTGCACGGCATATCGATATAGTGCCACCATCGTGCCTGCGCGGCCGATGCCTCCACGGCAATGGACATGTACCGGCTGGTTGACCGGGTTGGATACAAAACTTAAAAATTGCTTGGCTTGCTCTTCCTTAGGTGGATGGCCGTCGACCATCGGTAAAGCTAAGTAATTCATGCCAAGCTGACTAAAACCTGGCAGTTTCCTATCGTCGCCGACCTCATCCCTTTCTCCGTCCACCCGTAAATTAACGACCCCTTGCCAGCCCTGCTGCGCCAACCATTCGAATTCGCCGATCAATGGTTGGCCAGACCGGGATAAGATTCCCGTAACGGGGACGGCAAATGACCAAAATCCATAAGCAATCGGTGCGGCGTCCGGAATATTATCGCGCGGTCCGACAAAAACTATACTTAGCTGGTCTTTATCCTCTAGTTGTGACGCAGTTGTCTCTGCTGGTTTTTGCTGGGCGACCTTTTGCGGCGTGGGGGCAACCTTACTCGTTTGTGGGGGCTGTTGTTCAATCAGCCTGAAATAGACTACGGTCATCACAACCAATCCTGCCACTCCTCCCGCCGTCAGCCAACGCAGTCGCTTAATCATTATTCTATGTCTATGGTAGTGACAAAACCGACACCGCTGAAAGTGGACACGATCTCACCGGTCATCGGGACCACTTCAATAACCCGTCCCCTGCCAGCCTCAGCTATCAACACATTCCCGTTCGGTAGACCCCTGACATCAGTTGGGTATTTAAGGTAACTGCCATCAGCCAATTTGTTCAGCTGCCACACTATTTGTCCTGCAACATTGACCGCAAATACCTCATGCTTCTGCCGATCTTCCATCACAAACCCTCCCCCATCGATCGGCCACGCGTGTTGCAGCCACTTGGCGTCACTCTTCATCCACTCCCAAACAATATTTTTTGTCACGCGATCTACCACAATAATTTTTTTCTCTAGCGTGTCGACTATCGCAATTTTTTGTCCGCCGTCCACCGGTACAACCGCCGTGTTTCCGCGCAGTAGTCCTGGTCCCTTGCCCATTCGTAAAGTTTCGCCATATTGCCAGACTATATCGTTGCTGCGCTGATCAATAATAATTACCCGCCGGTTATTGCCGTCGTTAACTAAGACTTCATGATCATTTATTTTATATGCTTTATCTGGTTGATGTAACAATCCATCCGCTGACCCCTGCTTATCTTTTATTCCGTACTGCCACAGCAAATTATGGCTGCTGCGGTCTATCTCCTGCACCATCATTCCCTCACCATCGGCCACAATTAAGTTTCCACTTGGTGCCACCGTCACATATTCTGTGTGTGTATTGTAACTTTTTGCCGGTATAGGCGCGCTGGCCATTTGTTGTTGCCAGATCTCTGCACCTTGGCGATTAAAACCTAATATGCGGTTTCCTTTAAAATCCGCTACCCACAATGATTGCCATTCTGAAACAATCTCTTGTTTAACCTCTATCTCCCCCCCGTTAAGTAATTGCTTGGCGTCGGTCAGCACAGCTTCAGCTACTCCGTTCGGCGACGTTTTAGTACTTGTCTCCTCACCTGACCCAATCAAGCTAGCCAGCACCACCAGACCCAACACTAAAACACCTCCCAGCAACGCGACGATCGTTAATTTCCTGTTCTTGTCTTGCACGACGCTAGTTGTTGCCGTTGAAGTGCCCCGCCCAATAAACCTTACGTCCGCTTGCGCTTTACTACCGCCAATACTGCCGCCTCAATCGCCTCAGCATCCATTTTATACTTTTTCAAAAGCTCATTCGGCTGACCTGACTCGCCAAACGAATCTTGCATGCCAATAAAATTAATTGGCACCGGGAAAGTCTTGCTTGTATATTCCGCTATCGCTCCGCCGAGTCCCCCAGTTACCTGATGTTCTTCACAAGTAACGAGCGCCTTACATTCTCGTGCTGCCCTTTCGATGGTTTCACCATCTAGTGGTTTAATAGATGGTGAGTTTATTACCCGGCAAGAAATATTTTTTTCCACCAAGCGGTCTGCTACCACTAAGGCTGTGTGCACTATTGGACCAGCACCAATTATTGCTACATCGTCCCCGTCACGAAATACTTGGGCGCGTCCGATCTTAAAGGGTGTTTGGGCAGTCGTAAATGCCGCTGTCGCCGCTCGCGCGTACCGGAAATACACTGGCCCATTTATATCTGCCGCCGCGTGTGTTACTTTCCTAGTTTCTTCCGCATCACATGGCACGAGCACCGTCATACGCGGCAAGACTCTGGTTAAAGCAATGTCTTCCAATGCTTGGTGCGTCGCCCCGTCCGGCCCTACTGACAGTCCACTATGTGCTCCGGCGTATTTCACATTGGCTCGATTATAACAACCAGATATCCTGATTTGGTCCCAATTCCTGCCAGGTGAGAAAACTGCATAGGTGGCTAAAAAAGGAATTTTTCCCTGCAGGGACAAGCCTACTGCGATATTAGCCATGTTCTGTTCCGCAATGCCAACTTGAATAAAACGCTCAGGAAAACGCTCGCGAAATGGACTAGTTTTAGTTGAATCTGTTAAGTCCGCACAAAGCACAACAATTTGCTCATTCTTTTCCCCTAATTCCACTAAGCCTTGGCCAAAGCCTTCCCGCGTGGATATCATCTCGACGTCCTTATCCAAGTAGTTTTTTTTCAATTTAGCTTCTTTAGTCACCATAAACTCATTTGCTTAATTACTAACAACAGTCGGAATTATCAATCTTACCGTGCAGCGTTCTAAGTTGCTTAAGCGCTGCTTTGCCTTGCTCCTCTGGTTTAGGTGCGCGTTCTGTCTCGGCCCCCCCGGGTGGGGCGCCATGCCAGCGATAATCAAATTCCATATAATCTACTCCTTTACCTGCGATCGTATGCGCGATGATGCATACCGGCTTTTCAATTATTGCCTTAGCTTCACGGCAAGCATCTATCACATGCTCGATATTATGACCGTCTACATCAATCACGTGCCAACCAAACGCTTCAAACTTCTGATCGATTGGCTCCTTCGTCATAACATCTTCAGTAAAACCATCAATTTGGATATTGTTTCGATCAATGATCGCAGTTAAATGTTGCAGCCGATAATGCCCGGCAAAACCAACCGCCTCCCAAACCGACCCTTCATCCAGTTCACCATCAGACAGCACGCAATATGTCTGATACCTCTGTTGGTCTATAAATGCGGCATACGCACTGCCGCAACTAATCGACAAACCTTGTCCCAAACTAGCCGCTGATGATTCGATACCGGGCACTGATCCACGTTCTAAGTGTCCCTGTAGTCGGCTTCCGAACTTCCGCAATGTTTTTAATTCTTCGACTGGGAAAAAACCTGACCGGGCCATCGCGGCATACCAAATCGGATTAGTGTGTCCGCACGAAATATAAAGCCTGTCCCGATCCGGGTTGGTAATCTCTTGCGGACCAAAATTTTCCAGAACATTAAAATAAAGTGCCGCAGCAATATCGGCCAAATCCAAAGCTCCCGCGGCATGGCCTGATTTGGCCTCCACCAGCATCTCAATCACATCTTGCCGCAGGGTGCTCGCCATGCGTCTTAAATCCTTCAGTTCCGTCAGCCTTTTCATCACCTCTAATTATACCTCAAGTTTCAACCAACGTCTTATTAACTTTCTGCAGATTCAGCCAGCAGTTTCAATTGTGTCAGGTTTTCGACTGGATCTCCTTGGCTAAAAATAGCGGTATTAGTGCAAAGTATTGTCGCTCCGGCCTTAACCAAGGGGACAATCGTTTCCTTGTTGACATGGCCGTCCACCGCGATCGGCCATTCTTTATACTGCTCTCGAAACGCCCCGATGCGTTGATAGATATTTTGGTCAAACGGCTGATTGGCGTACCCCGGATCAACCGCTAGGAACATTACATAATCAATCATTCCTAAATACTCATTTAATCTTTCTCGTGGACTACGGGGATTAACAGCGAGAGCTAATTCCGATTGGGTTTCATTTCTTAGTGTTTCAAATACTCCTGCCAAATCACCAGTTCCCGCAAATGATTCTAAATGCAAAATACAGCGGGCTGGATTAAGATCGCAAACATCATCCACATATGCTGCTGGCTGATGCACCATCAGGTGTAACTCAATTTTTTGGCTATTCTCTAATTGCTTAAATCTTCTAATCTCTCGAAAAGTTCCATTCCCCGCGAAAATGCCGTCCGTTATATCAATTTGCACATGGTCGGCAAACCGGCACACCTTATGCCAGTCCTCCAGCAGGGCTTCGTATGTTTTCCGCAATATTGCTGGCACTACCTCTAACGCCTTTGGGTCAGTCATGAGTATAAATATAAAATTATCAATTTGGCTAATCGCTTATACGTTATCTGTCATTGGCTATGGCTTTGCTCGTAATTTCTTATCTTATCTAACCGTCTGACATGGCGTGCTTCACCTAAATAATCTGTTTCCAGCCATGCCTTAATCACTTCCTTTGCTGTTGCCAGGTCAACAAACCCAGCACCCAGCGCTAAAACATTAATATCATCATCCTGCCGCGCCGACCGGGCTACTTTAGGGTCGTGCATTAAAGCCGCTCGGACCCCCGCTACTTTACCTGCCGCCACCGCCATTCCCGCTCCGGACCCGCACAGCAGAATTCCCAATCCGTTCGTCGGATTGGTCGCTACTGCGGTTGCTACCTTGAATCCATAATCGGGGTAATCATCTGATTTATCAAACTCCTTCGGCCCCAGGTCCACAACTTTATAACCCTCATCGCGCAACCACAGCTGCAGCTCATTCTTCAACTGCCACCCATTATGGTCCGCGCCTAAATAAATTATTTTTTCCATGCTATGCTGTCATTACTAATTAAAACTCTACCCCCTTATACTGTACCAAAAGATGCGGTCTAAGGTAGAACATTTATTAATAATTAGATGATATATGGCCCAGCTCGACGACGTTCGCAGTCCTCAGCAAAAAATTAAACCGCGCCTTCTGCGTCATATTTTTAAACCCGACCTTTCCCGCCTGTCCTTCGTACCGCTGCAATATCTGCGCCCCGCGGTAAATTTCATCACCAAACGCCGCGTCAGCTTATCTGTCACCGCCGGTTTAGGCGCGACGGTTTGGTTAATATTTCTTTTAGTCACCCAGCTATCAGCCATTCCCAATAATCAGTCAAAAGACGCCAGTGCAGTTGCCGCTCACAATCGCACCATTAAAGAAACGCTCACCCAATCAGATACGCCATTGTCAGTAGATTTCACGTTTAACCTGCACCTAACTATAAATGGGCAACCGCAGGCCATACCAGCCAACTATGGCCAATCAGAATCGGGGAAATATATCTTTAATTCCACCAGTCCAAATGGAGACATTCGTGTCCAATCACCAGAAGATACCGCTTACACTCTCGGTGACTTCTTTGTTCTTTGGGGCGGCCAGTTCAACCAGCAATGCCTTCTCAACCACTGCTCCAGTGAACCAGGCATGCTCAGGATGACTGTTAACGACCAGCCTAATGATAAATTCCACAACTATATTATCCAGCCCAACGATCGTATAGTCATCACCTACGGCAAATAATTGCTGTATATCCATTTCTGACCCCCCCCTTGACGAGTCTCGGGGCCAAGACTACCATTTTGAATCGATAGTCAGGCCCTGTTTTTTGCCAATGGAGGATACGCGAATGGGACCCCATAGTGCTGACGACACTGTTATCAACAAGTGCCAGGCTTATTTCCAATTACTCATTTTCACGTTTGGCCACAAGGAGCATATCGCAAATCTCAAAACGGGTAATAATATTATTGGCCGCACTGATGAATCTGACATTATTATTCGTGACTGTCAGGTTTCCAAAAGACACTGCACCATCCAGATCAGTCCATGCGGCGCATTTCTGTCGGACGATGGCAGCACCAACGGAACCTTTGTCAGCTGTGAGAAGGTAGGAAATTCCCCGCGTAAGCTAGAAAATGGCGATACGATTCACATCGGACAAAGCCTTTTACAGTTTATAACCAATGTCTAATCAAAACGCCTAATTTAACCACTGCCACCCACCGATTGCTTTCAATCGGTTTTTTATTTACTAATTGAACTTGGGAAAATTTTACTTTGACACAACCAAGAAAGTATGATATAGATATCAGTTCCGTTAGCTAAAGCCCCTAGTTCTGAAAGGATCCAGTAATGAGTAGTTCTTCCCAAACAAAAGGTCAGGTCCTCGTGGTTGGTGGCAGCGGCTCGATCGGATGGCCTATCTGCCGCGCTCTGCTAGCCGAGGGCTACCGAGTTATTTCGATGACCCGTGGTATCCATCCCCGCCCCGAAGAGTACGCGTTTCATTTAACAGGTACATACGAAAAAGCAATGTTGCGCGAGATTAACTGTAATGTGGTCTTTTCCAACGTATTGGATGGCGTCGCACTGCACTCACAGACTCGCGAACAGCTCTCCGCGATCGTCTATGCCGTCGGTCACTGTCCGCCAGGTGGATTCGATAATGAGGTAAGTATACCCCTCTGTTATTTAGACGGCCAAGTCTTAACCGATGAACTAAATCGTCAAGTTATTGGCTTGTTGCATGTCATGGGAAGTCTTTATTCACGGATTCAACCTTCCGGGCATGTCGTCGTGATCAGCTCTGCCATCACTCGGCTCACCGACGAGACCTGCCCTCCCTGGCTGCACGCTGGCCATTACGCCACTGCCAAGGCAGCGCAATGCGAGTTGGTTCGTTGGTTCAGACGAGACCCTAACATCAAAGATCGGAACATTCTCGTTCACCGTCTTGCCCCTGCTGCCGTTGACACATCTTTTCACCAAGGTTGCCAGCACCAGCCCCCAGCCATGTTGTCGGTCGACGATGTAGCCCAGCGCGTCCTCGACGCTCTGCAGAGCACCGCGGTAATTGATGAAATCATGATGCCGCCTCAAGCAACAATCATCGCCGGCTAACGTTCGCTTTATCAACCTGCTGCCCTACCGCACTTTACCTCCAGTGCGGTTTTTTCTTATTTTAATTCTCATTGTTGAGAGTGACCATTCTTGCGGAATGAAAAAAGGTGCACTTTTGTGAACCCTGCTACAGTCCTACTAATTATCTTGGCTTTCTCTCCACTGTTCGTAATCAAGTTCTTGTAAAACTTCCTCCAGGCTTTCCTTGATATCCTCATCCGAGCGACGAGCATTCTGCTTAAGATTTTGAGCGCATTTGAACACTTTCTCTCTGTTCCACCTGAAGAGTCCGCACCAAGCATCGAAAGTTATCGTGTCGATCTCTTCAATATCTCGTTCCATTCCGTCGAAAAGTTCCAACGACAAACTGGTCCCTAGCCGCTTGTTTAGCTCACTCAGAACTTCTTCCTTAGTTAACTGTTCCAAGAGTCTAGCAACACAAAGCGCCTGTCCTAGATATCCTTCAAACATTTTTTATCCTTTCAAATGAACGATTGTTGTGTGTTGGTATCGGCTATAACTTATCAGATGTTGGCCCGCAGTGTCTACACAATAAGACCGTTTTAGAAGAATTGCCTGGGATATCAACATTCCTGATTATAACGCTAACTGATCTAATTTTTGCCATATTTAAGTACCATTACCACTCATAACGTTGGTAACCGCTCACCGGTTAAGGTAAGCGGGCTTTTCAACGCCACAGTCTAGCCAGCGCCGGCAGAAAGTTTCCCCGGTTCATGTGCCAAGTAGACCAGCA
>Ga0075963_106_pt1 | contig 44027 bp, 46 predicted proteins | sample RifGroA2_FD_67989 | JGI IMG/M metagenome (GOLD analysis project Ga0075963, IMG submission 67989) | Parcubacteria bacterium GW2011_GWA2_45_14
CTGCCACAAACTTTTCTGGGCTGGCGGTATCTGGCGTCAGCCATGATTAATTTCCGGGAGTGCTTTGGGAAAAACGGAGGGAAACGTTAGATGAGTTCTTTAGAAAATATGACCCAATATGCTAGCTCCGATTCCATTACTCCGTTGCCGATTCTGCAGGCTGCCAATGACGTACGACTAATTTGCAAGGCCCTCCAATCACTCAGGCCCGCCGATTCTAACACCCTAATTGATTTCTATTGGCGGGGACTTTCCATTAGGGACATGGCCAAAAAACAAAATGCCCCGTTAGGTACCATCAAGCGGCGTCTCTATAACGCTCGTCAGCGTATCGCTCGCTACCTGCGATAATCTGCCTCAACGCCCAACAGCATAGATCATCGACCTATGCTTTTTTCTTATCCGTTTGCATATCAGCATGTGTTTATCCATATTGAGCATATGCCAGCAACCAATTTACCTAACCTGCAAACTAATGTTGCGCTCGCCCCGTATACGACTATTCATTTGGGGGGACCAGCCAAATACTTCATTGACTGCACTTCTGTCCTCGAGCTCAAATCTGCCCTCGACTACGCGGCGCAAAACCGCTTGCCTGTGCATGTTCTGGGAGGAGGCAGTAATACGGTTTTTCCTGAAAGCGGCTACAACGGATTAGTACTAAGGGTAAACTGGCAGAGTATTGAATTCGTCGCGGATGGCAAATATACGAAAGTCACCGCTAGTGCCGGTGAGCCCTGGGATTCGCTCGTTTTTGCTGCGGTCTCGCGTGGTTTAGGTGGGCTAGAAAATATGTCTGGTATACCCGGCACAGTCGGGGCAGCACCAATCCAGAATGTGGGCGCTTATGGCCAAGATGTATCCCAAGTCATCACTTCCGTCACCGCTATTGATCGTTCAACGCAGCAGGAGAGCAATTTTCCTAACGAACTATGCCAATTCGACTATCGCACCAGCCGTTTTAAAAAAGACGACCAGCATAAGTTTGTGATTACGAATGTGACTTTTCGTTTATCTAACGAAGGTATACCTTCAATCTCTCACCCAGATGTGCTCGATGAGTTGAGGAATAAGGCTATAAGCGGCCGGGGTATTACTGCTTTAACACAACTGCGCACTGCTATTCTCAACGTGCGGCGACGCAAGTCTATGATAATTGACCCAGCCGATCCGCATTCCTGTTCTTGCGGTTCCTTCTTCGAAAACCCCATCCTAACCAAAACCCAGTACCGGTTGTTGGAAGAAAAGGCTGGCCAACCAGTGCCCGCCAGACCAGCCGGACAGTCATTCATCGTTTCCGCCGCCTGGTTAATAGAGCAAGCCGGCTTTCCTAAAGGTTATCGCCAAGATAGCGTAGGTGTTTCCGACCACCACAATTTAGCGCTAGTGAATTACGGCGGCACCACTGCTGCCTTACTGTCCTTGGCTGAAGATATCCGGTCCAAGGTTAAAGATAAATTTGGTATACTACTCGAAACAGAGCCGGTTATCGTTTAATGCTATAGAGATGAGCTTCAATCATCGCGACATAGAGTTCTTGTATGAAGTAGGCTCACTGCGTCACTTGCCTCGCGACTGGCGGCAGCAGGTGGGGCTTAATGTAGCCAATGACCTCGAACATACGATACGTGTTATTTGGTTGTCCTTATTGCTTGCCCGCCGCGAGGGTTTCAAGGATGAGGAAAAAATAATCAAAATGGCCCTCATCCATGACATAGCAGAAACCAGAACCGGTGACTTCAATTATATGCAGAAAGTCTACGTGCAAGCCGATGAAGCCAAGGCCGCCCATCATCTTTTCGCTGGTACCAGTCTGGTCGACTTTGACACGAAGATTCTCTCTGAATACACCAAACGCCGGTCGCTGGCGGCTAAAATAGTTAAAGATGCCGATAACTTGGACGTAGATTTCGAATTACGTGAGATGGCTAATCAAGGTTCGCTTATGCTTGATAAGTGGCGGAAGACTCGTCAGTTAGTTCGTGATAAAAAACTCTACACAAAATCCGCTAAGTTGCTCTGGGATGAACTAGATCAGGTGGATGTCGCAGATTGGCACATGACTGCCAATAAATGGTTTAAAATTCCCACCGCTGGAAAATAGTGCCGTACCCCAGCATCAGCCCCAACCATTTGATCAGCTGGGCTTAGGCGTCAATTTCGTTACGTTGGCCAACTCGCCCGTGACTAACATTCTTTGCTTAGTAGACCACAGCGGCCAGCAAGCCATTAGCGTTATTCTTGGCACCAGCGTTTCTGATTCGATTAAAACTGTCTTGGCCGGATTAATAATTTTCGTCTCCACAATCCGATAAGTATACCGCGTATTATTGTAATCCACGTGGATTAAATTGTTGCTTGTCAGTTCGTTGATCTTTAAAAAAGCAAAACGGTACTTTCCTTTCCAGGGCTCGCCGGTACTATGTGCCGCTACGAAAGTATTACCCGGCCGACCCGGCACAATCCCGTTAGGATATAATGCCGCACCTGCCTCCAGGGTTTCTAAAACATCCTTATCAGCAATTGTCTGGCTCATGACCAAAGGAACCACTACGCCAATAGATGGTATTCTCAGCCAATTGCCTGGATCAGTTGTCTCGATCGGTATTAATTCGGGGAATAATTGCTTCAGAGGAACCTCAGTGGCCATTGGAATTTCAGTCTTATCTTCAATCACCGGTAGGGGAGGGTAATAAACGACTGGTTCAGTCCTGCTATTGACGATTAATGGCCAAGCCATAGACCAGGCTGAGGCACTGCCAAAAAGAAACAACAATCCCGAGACTGTTATCAGCACAGCCGCCCTGGCCTGACGCGTATTTAAAGTTTCTAAGCGCAAAAACATAACCTGTTATTATGCATTAAATACAATATAAGTCAATTTTACTCTTGCCATATAACAAAAATCCGCTTATTAAACGGATTTTTGTTGTTTTTTCAAAATTAACATCCAGCTTTAGACGTCCTGTGGCTTCACAGTCGCGCGTTTGTTGCGTTGCGCTCTGCTTGCAGCAGCATCTAATAGGCTTTTCATTTCTTCGTTTAAAGCCCCGATTAACTCGCCAGACATCTTCACATTCTTTCCTTTGAGGTAGGCCCTAACTTTGCTGGCTACTACTAAAACTTCACCTTCCATATAAAACACCTCCTTTGGTATAACATTGTCGTTCTTCCTGCATCGCACAGATTGTACCACTGATAGACGAAAACTCTCAAATTAGGCTATCCACAAGCCAGGATAACCCTGCATTATTTATTAATTTAGTGATTAGCTATTAAGTCAGGGCTTTTATACCAGGAGTAATATCACAGCCAATAAAATTACCAGCGTGGCATGGGTGATCATCCTCGGATGTTGAATCCTTATCTTAATCATCACTGCCAACAACAACAGAACCACAATAATCAGGGTGATGGCGATAATCAATCTTCTGGCTATTGTGTTGAAGGGATAAGGAGAGAAGCTTACGTCATTGCTTCGTGCCGTAAAAATTGACGGCTGTAAATCAACCATACCGGCGACGTTAGTATTACCCACTTCGTCCAAAACACGCACTTCCACTGTTCCTTCCGGCAGCGGGAACACCAAGCTTTCTGGACCAAGTAAATCCGCTTCTGCTATCGTCTGGTTGTCTGCGCTAATGATTAATTTAACGAACTCGCCGGCCGGTAAGGTTAGCATTGCTTCCGGCGCATCTGTTTCCGGTGAGATCATAAACACCAAACCGTCTCGATCGACATTGGGACCCGTTGTATCTTTGCTCAGTTTCCAAGGATCAGTTGTTTGACTGACTAACCCGTTGCTGTTTTCTGCCCAAGCGATCAATTTCAGTTGACCATCAGCAAATTGTCTTAAATCAATTTCCTGTTGTGCGTATCCCAGCTCGCCGATCGCGAAATTAGCCACCTCTGTACCGTTAATCTGTAAATGAACTTTGGACTCTACCTCCGCTGCCGCTTGAACTCTCACGCTAGTTCGCACCACCGTTTGTTGGGTTAGGGCGGTAATAGTTGGCATGCTTGGGACTGCTGCCGGCTTGGCAGATGGCGCAGCCGCGGCTGGGATTACTGCCGCGGTCGGGATTGGCGTCGTCGTTTCTACAGCAGCTGGGAGACGGGCTGACAAGTTTGAAGATTGTGACGGACGAACTGAACCAGCAGTTAACCCAAACATATGAACAACCACTGTTGACGTGCCACCCTGGTATTCTCCCGTCAAGACACCAATGCCTGTCTCCACGTAATCAGGCTGTAAAATATTGTCCCGATGCGAAGGACTAGCCATCCAAGCATCCACTACGTCTTCTGCTTGCACGAAGTCAATGGCTAGATTTTCCCCAGCCACTGTGTAGGCATAATTGTTTCGTTGTATCCAAAACCAGGGGGTGACACCGGTGGGAGAGATATGAGCAAAGTAATCATTATCTATCATATCCTGTGCCTTTTCTGTGGCGGCTTTTACGAGGCTCTCGTTCATCTTCAACGCTCCCAAACCGTTATTCATTCTTTCCTCGTTAGTTAGTTGTAGAATCCGGGCATTTGTAATCGTTGACAACTCAGCGGTGGACGGCAGTAACAAAACTAAGGCCAATGCGGCGAGCTTAGCTGTCAAAATGAGACCTGACATAGCGACTAATGCCCTTCTCCTTAAAGCCAGCGGTTGATAATTATTTTCTGGCCGTGGAATTATGCATACTTTTGCCCCATGTAAAGCTTGTGCTGTTACTCCCATAGCTTGAATTATGAATCAAGAGTCAAGAATTAAGAAATGAAATATTTCTTGATTCTTATGTCTTTATTAGATATTCTCGTTTCATGAACGTTGTGCTTATGGCCGGTGGTGGGGGAACTCGCTTATGGCCTCTATCGCGGCTTGCTAAACCTAAACAATTCATCGACTTGGGCGATGGCTATTCCTTAATGCAATCCGCCTATCAGCGCGCCCTTAAGCTAGCCGCTGCGGACCATATCTACTTGGCCACTTCCATCAACTATCGGGCATTTATCAAAGAGCAGTTGCCAAACATCAAGCCTGACCATATTTTTTACGAACCGGAAAAAAGAGATACTACTGCTGCCTTTGCCACCGTCGCCATTAGATTAATGGAATTAGACCAGGGCAACGTGCCGACCATCTTTATGTGGGCTGACCATGTGTTCACCAACGAAGATCAATTCATCTCTGACCTGCTGCAGATTCCTCACCTCCTCGAAGAGTACCCCGACCATATCGTCATTGTCGGCCATAATCCTATATCCCCGGAAACTACCTTGGGCTACATCGAAGCTGGCTCCGCGTTGCCTGAGCATCCCAACATTTTTATCGTCAAGCGCTTTAAAGAAAAACCGACTTTGTCAGTCGCCAAAAAATATTTATCCGCTGGCAACTTTTACTGGAACCTAGGTTATTTCTCCTTACGGCCAGAATATCTGCTCAATGAATTAGTTGTTCATAATCCTGACTTAGCTAGTATCATCGAGCAGTACAAGGTTGCCCTTAAAAAGTCCAAAAAAGCTGTCGCGGCAGCCTATCAACTGTTTCCTAAAAAATCGATTGAATATTTGCTCATAGAAAAAACACCCCGCCTGCTCGCCCTGACTGGCAATTATGGTTGGACCGATATCGGTTATTGGAGTACGGTCCAGGATGTTTTCGGTCAGGCTGGCGACCACGCACCCCACGGTTATCATCTCCATGTCAATTCCGCAGGCAACTATATCTATAATACGACTAAACAAACTGTGTCACTATTAGGCGTCAAGGATACCATCGTCGTTGTCACCGATGATGCGATTCTGGTTACCAGCAAGAAGGAATCTGGGAACGTTAAAGAAGTCATTAGTCGGTTGGAACAGGGAAAACATACCGACGTCCTTTAAATAATGATCAGCATTGCCATTACCAACATTCGCCGTGTTATATTTCTGCTGTTTCTGTCTCTAGTGGTTTTAATTATTGGTCTATTCCTTCTTCTATGGGGTACGCCAGTGATCAGTCGTACCGGTGAGCTAGTTATTCCTGAGGGTAGTTCTGCCCAAACCATTTGGCAGCAACTAGTCCAGCAAGACTATGTTGATAATACTGTACCATTGCGGTATTACGGCTGGCGTTTAGAGGCAAATAATAATATCAAGTCAGGGACATACACCTTGTCACCCGGCGAACATGTGCGTGATTTGATCAAGCGCTTAGTTGCTGGTGATACAAATTCATCTGTTTTAACTGTTACTTTTCCTGAAGGTTTTACACTCGATCAAATAGCGGAGCGTATGGCCGCCCAAGGCATTGGCAAGGCGGATGATTTCATTGCTGCCGCCATACCTGAAAAATTTATCGATCAATTCTCCTGGTTAAGCCAAGTGCCATTCTCACGCAATCTTGAAGGCTATCTGTTCCCGGACACGTATCAATTTTATGCTGACGACACCCCTGTCGATGTGATCCAGCGCATGCTGGCCAACTTCGATGCCAAAATAAAGACGGCTCTTTTCAATGACAACACCCAGCCAAATCATCCGCTTGATCAAGTCATTATCATGGCTAGTATTATCGAACGCGAAGTGATCAGCGATGAAGACATGGCTATTGTGTCCGGCGTATTGTGGAAACGTCTGAACGACGGTGTCGGCTTGGATGTCGACGCGACCGTTCGTTATGCGTTGCAGAAATGGGACAAGCCTTTAACTTATCAAGACCTGCAAACAGAGTCGCCTTACAATACGCGCAGGTGGCCGGGCTTACCGCCTGGCCCCATCAGTAATCCAGGACTGCGTGCTATTCAAGCGGCGGTTAACCCGCAGGAATCGGACTATTACTACTATTTATCCGCCCCATCGGGTAAAACCATCTTTTCCCGTACCCTAGAAGAACATAATATGAACAAAGCCAAATATTTGAATTAGGTTGTAGGCGTAGGTTGCGGACTGTAAACTATTATTGATGGCCAAGAAAAAAAATATGATTCCCCCCAAAAAAGACTCGCTTGAACAGGCTTATAGTGGTTTTACTGTTGTCCTAGAAGACTTGCATGCAAAATTTGATGTATTTGGCGAAAACCTATCATCCCTTGTTGAACGAGTTACCGCGCTGGAGCAGCTAACAGAACAACAAAGCGAAGATATGCGTTTTGTCAAAGAAGAACTGCATCTGATCCGCTACGAACTTAAACAGAAAACCAGCTTGTCCGACTTACAATCATTAGACAGAAGAGTAACTCGCTTGGAACGAAAAATCGCGGCGCAGTAAAAAGCCCACCGCGGATGCAATGAGCTCGAAATTACTTGAGGAGGTTTGGAATTCATTTGGGGGTATTTACAGGCTTTCTGAATTCCTGATACTTATCACTGCGAATGTCGTCGCCGGTTTGCAGTAATTTATCATCTAACGATGCTATGTATCTGGAGCAGATGATGCAATTACCGGCATTAAAATCTGCCCCCGTTTCTTCATTAAATTTCAAGACCACCCTTCTTTCTCGGCGAGAATCGAAATAAGTTACACCGATATCTGGTTGATGAAGCTTTTGGCAAAAAGAACATATAATTCCCATGTTTCTCTCCTTTTATGTTATGTAACTGCGTGTAGGGGTATGAACAAATCGCGGTTAAAACATAAACATAACATCAATAAAAGTCAAGTAGTACATTCTCTAATGATGTGTTATACAGTTATTTGTCATCCGAAGACCTGTGGCAAAGCCTATTAATTAGGCTTTTAAGTCCTTAGCAGAATGGCATAAACATTAATTGTTTTGAGTCTACGGGTGAACACCCGTTTTTTATTAGACAAAAAATTGAGATTTAATCATTGATAACTTATATTTATGGCTCTTACCAGACAGCAAAAAGAGGACATTGTTTCAATAACGCAAGACCAGCTGGGTAGCGCTACATCATTTGTCATGATTACATTTGACCAACTCACCGTGGTCGAAATTAACCAACTGCGCGACAAATTACACGCGGTCGGTGGTCGTTTGCGCATAGTGCCCAAGCGGTTGCTGAAAATCATTTTGCAGCAAATCAAACTTGATTTTGACCCGCTAAGTCTGGTCGGACAAGTCGCCGTGGCGTGGGCCGATGACGCGGTTGCTCCAGCCAAGATATTGAATGACTTCGCGAAGAAGAACAAAGAGAAAATACAGTTAATGAGCGGGTCGCTTGAAGGCAACCTACTCACTATTGAGCAAGTTAAAGCTTTAGCCACCCTGCCTTCCCGCGAGCAATTGCTTAGTCAGCTTGTCAGTGTGCTGACTGGTCCGGCCCGTGGGTTGGTAACAGTCTTGTCAGGTGTGCAGCGCAATTTTGTCCAGGTTCTGCAAGCTATAGCTGATAAAAAGACTCCTCAATAGACCATTCAATCGTATGTATTTATAAATTTATCAATTAATATCTAAAACTATGACAAAAGAAAAAGATAATGGTCAAGAAAAAGACGATACAAAACCAGCCGACAGCCCAGCAGAGGCTGTAGAAGTACCTAAGAAATTCGTCAAGTTGGTCGAAGAAGTTTCCAGCATGTCTGTGCTTGAATTATCCGCGCTCGTTAAAGTGCTGGAAAAAGAATTTGGTGTATCAGCCGCAGCTCCGGTAACCGTTATGGCCGCCAATGGGGGAGATAGCGCTAGCAGTGAGGCCGCTCCCGTGAAAACCTCATTTAACATCGTCATTACCAATTCCGGTGCGCAGAAGATCGCTGTTATCAAGGCAGTCCGCGCCATTACTGAAATTGGCTTAAAAGACGCTAAAGACTTAGTGGATAAAACACCCGCCACTATTAAGGAGAACGTGCCGACAGCTGACGCTGAAGAAATGAAAAAGAAACTGGAAGAGGCTGGCGCTACCATCGAACTGCAATAATCCCGTCCCACCTTTCCTGCGACCGCGTGCGACCCACGCGGTTGCTTTGTTATAGAAACTAATTACCCGGTAAAAAAAGCTTCATGCTACAATGTAACCATCATGCTGATTGATTATTTACATTGGCAATTTGTTCTCAGCCCAAATTGGTTTATCAAACTCCTCTGGAATCTTGAGCGAGCTAGTGTTCGCTTCTTTTCTATCAGCCTGATGCTGCGCACGTTACTGTCCTACTGGCACAAAGATGCAATGGCCTTTACTGGCGGAAGCCTCGGTAAGCTAGCCACGATTATCCTGTGGAATACTATTTCACGCCTGATTGGTCTTATTATTCGTTCGGCCGTCATTGCTATCTGGCTTGTTATTCAAGTTATTTTCATACCATTGTCACTGATTACTTTGGTGGCCCTTCTTCTTTGGCCTTTATTAGTCATCGTCGGATTAGCCATCGGCTTATCTTTACTGCTTGTTTGAAATCACTATGAAGTTTCAATTCAATTTTTCCTCACGACGCTCAGCGGTTAAGTCTTACTTAGCTCTAACTTCCTGGTGGTACGAGGCAGCACTCTTTTCCTTCTTGGTAACTACTGTTCTCGGGTGGTCAACCCTATTCTTCATTTCCGCTCACATAATACTAGTTGGTTTAACCATCATCGCCACCTCAATTGGCGCTGGTCTATTAAATTTATGGTTATTTGCGAGAACCTATTATAGTAATCAGCCTATTGCCATCACCGTTAAAGAGGCACTTGGTAGAGCCTCCGTTAATTTTCCTAACTTAATCTCCTTTGATTTTCTCGTGACTCTTTATTTAAGCACTGGATTTATTCTAAATCGTGACAGTCTGCTGCAAGCCATTAGGCAATTAATTAGCTCGCCGCATAATTTTTCCTTCCTCAGTCGTTTGCAGATCAATAAAGCTAAATTAGCTGCGGCCATCGAGCAATCAGTCTGGCCTAAACTAACCTGGTCTGATTTTGCCAGCCGCACGATGAAAGTAGCTAATAAACTAAAATCTGATCAGATTGAACCCGCCCATGCGTTAGGCGCTCTTCTTATGCATCCGGCCATTAAGTCACAACTGCGCTCAGTTGGTCTGGTTGAAGAAGACATTCTATTTACGGCGTGGTGGCAAACCGAACTTCGTCGCGTCATAGAATTCAAGCGGCGCTGGTGGGACGAAAGACACCTATTGGCCTTCTCCGGCATCGGTTTATCTTGGGCATCCGGCTTCACACCTTTTGTTGATCGTTTTACTCGTTTCCCGCGTGGCAGTTTCTGGGATAGCGTATTATACGGACATGAGGGTAAGCTAAATGACATCATCAACACGCTTGCTCGTCAACGGCAAAGCAACGTGTTGCTAGTTGGCGATCCTGGCGTAGGGCGCTTAGGTATCGTGCGGCAATTGGCTTGGCTGATACAAACCTCGCAAGCTCACGCCGCGCTCATTGGTCAGCGTGTTCTCTATGTCAACGCCGGCGAATTGATCGCGCAAGGAACAACCGGAGCTAGCCAAATGTCATTAATTACCCGCGCACTAAACGAGATGGAACGGGCTGGCAATATCATCGTCATTATCGACGGCTTAAACGCTGTCTTGGGAGAAACAGGTGAACAGCGAATCAATTTAACCGACATTCTCATGCCCTTCTTAGCGTCTGCCACCGTACGAGTTATTGTTCTCACTTCTTCCGACGATTATCACCTTCGCCTTAAGTCCAATGAGGAAATCATTCAATTTTTTGAGGTTGTCCAGGTACCTAGTCTTTCTCCCGACGCCACGCTGCGGCGCTTAGCCTTAACCATCCAGAAAATTGAACGCCAGGCTCATCTATTTGTCCCGTATTTGACCTTGCGTGCTCTGGTTCAAGATACCGTCTCCATTCTGCCACATATACCATTTCCTGAACGAGCTTATGATTTTCTGGAAGAGGCAATTGTGCTGGCGCAGAACCGCCACGATAAAACCCTGTTGCCGGAGCATGTTGAACAAAGCATCTCGCGTAAAATCGGTGTCAACCTTGGCCAACTGCGAGGCCGCGAAAGAGAACAGCTGCTTAACTTAGAAGAAATCATGCATCGCCGCATGGTCAACCAAGACAATGCCATAAAGACATTAACTCACGCCATAATTAGAGCCCGTACCGAAGTTCGAAGCATCAAACGACCGATTGGGGCTTTCTTGTTTCTCGGTCCGACCGGTGTCGGTAAAACAGAAACCGCTAAAACGCTGGCTGAGTCATATTTTGGCAGTGAAGATCACATGGTTCGGCTCGACATGTCTGAATTTCAGGGAACGGACAGTGTCGGTCGGCTGATCGGCAGCGCCAATCAACCAGTAGGCCGATTAACCTCGTTGATTGCCGATCACCCCTTTACCGTCCTTCTCTTGGACGAGTTTGAAAAAGCCTCATCAGAGGCGCACCAATTATTCTTGCAGGTATTTGATGAGGGTAACATAACAGATATTGCCGGTCGGCAATTCTCCTTTTTGCACACGATCATTATCGCCACCAGCAACGCCGGTGCCGAACTGATCTGGCAATCGGTGAAGGATGGCCACGTTCCTCCTAAGTTCGAGGAAACTCTCAAAAACCATATCCTTAGCCAAAATATTTTGCGGCCTGAGCTGCTCAATCGTTTCGATGCTGTTATCACTTATTCGCCACTGAGCATGGATCATATCCGGCAAATTGCTGCCTTGATGCTGCGTAGCCTAAACAAACGACTGGACGCTGAGCATGGCGTGACTATTGTCATCACACCAGAACTAATCGAATTCTTAGTCTCGATTGGTTATCATCCTGAATTTGGCGCTAGACCTATGAATCGGGCTATTCAAGATACTGTGGAATTTGCTGTTGCTCAAAAGATTCTTCAGGGCAGTATTCAACCAGGTCAGCAAGTGACACTGATACCGGCTGAGTTATCCGCCCTAACTAGAAAGAGTTAGTTGATCAGCTCCTGGTATTTACAGGTTATACAAACACCCGCCTTTTGCCGAGCAAAACCAACCAACACTCAAAATAACATCTACCGTTTATTCCTCCAAAGAGATGACTAATATTTTTGTCCCGTCTAATACATATAGCTTAAGTTCGTCCTCGCTAACCGCAATGTCCTTGACATTCGATTCCTCTCCCAGGAATACTTGTCTCATCAAGTGACCAACTGTATCCCAGATCACCACTCGTTTGTTAACCGGGTCTAAAACGTATATATGGCGCAGATTCTCATTAATCTCCAGGGACGCTTGATCTGAGACCTTGGGTTCCACTTGCTCCATTTCAAAATCCACTTCTTCGCCCTTCAGTAACTTCCTGATCACTCCATCGCTATGCAGAGTGTAAACATAGCCATCGACGCCCATATCAATAACATTGTTACGCGGGAAGGTTGTGCTGGTTACCCATGGATTACCGCCGCTGTAGCCGCGCAAAGTTTTGCTATAACCGTAAATATTGCCCATGGCGCTGTCGTACAAATAAACCCTGTTACCAAACGTTGCCACTGCCACCACGACCGATTGTTCGGACGGCATTTGCACCTCCTGCTTTTGCAGCACCTCCGTCTTAATGTCGTATATCGCAAGGCCTGGTTCATCCGTGGCCAAGACTAAGTTCTTGTCTGCCTCCTGTGTCGAGCCGACTGTGAAAAAACCGATGCCGCTTGTATTCTTGCTTACCTTTTCTACCGCTCCATTTTCGCCGACTCGCACGATGACATTGCTGGCGGCATCAAAACTATACAAGGCCCCGTTAACGTAAAATATCTTAGTTGGTGCTTGATTTGTAATCACTGTCCCTAAATCACCGACGATTGTAGTCTCCTCTTGGGCTACCCTCGTTACCTTATCCAGCCGGTCCTGGACAGCAGTAATCCCCGCCGCCAACTCCGCTACCTGCTCTCGGTACAACCCAGACAGCTGTACCCGATCGATTAATTGTTTAGCGTCAGCCAGGAGTGTTCGTGCTTGATCTCTGTTATCGTAGATTAGCGCTGTTTCGGCTGCTTCTTTCTTAGTTCTTGCTTCGTGTAAAAATTCACTCGCTTGTTGTATCTGTTCATCCGCGGTTCTTTTTTGTTGCAGCAAGACCACACTTATACCTAATAAAATAGTTAACAGCACAGCGGTGACACCAAATATTTTACTGCTGCGGGGCAGTTTGCGCACACTGACAATTATTGCCCTGAGCAAATTACTGGCTACGACCTTCCATCCTGCGCTTCGCATAGTCAACCATTTTCCTTTGCTGCCGGTTTCCCTGCCCAAACTATTTTTGTTGAAGTTCTTATTTTTCAGCGACTGCACACTGCGACCGGCCGTCTTGGACACATTAAACAATGCTTTCCCGCTACGGCGTGAACCCTCTTTTACGTACGGCCAGATGACTTGTTTTGTTTGTTTTCCAGCGTACACTGCCAACCTGCCAATTAATAATATTACCTTTTTGCCGATCGATCGGCTGATTATCAAGGGCTTTCGTGGGGATAATCCTGCGCCCACCGATATCGGTTGACGGTTAGTCATCGCTGATACGGTCCGCCTTTGCCCTCCGGTTTGGTCTGGTGACATTGCAATCACTACTACTGCCACCGGCAGTGGTCGCTTCTGGTCTTCGAACAACTGTCTTAATTGCATTGCAATGGTTTCTGCTGATTGATCAGCGACGAAACGAACTAGATCATCACTGCGGTAAACCTGATCAAAATTACTGGTGCCAATGAATATTACGTCGCGTTCATTCACGAGTCCGCTGGCCACCGAAGAAAATGTTCTAAGTGGATCCAAGATAGGGGAGTGAGACATGCCAACTGACAGTAAAGTCAGCTTTTGAGCACGGGACAATAGAACAATACCTTCGCCGGCCGTACTCACATGTAGGGTCATGTGTGGTACTTCATTGTTTTCCCCAACATGCTTGTTCGCTTCTGCTAATGCCGCAACAGACACATGAAACGACCCCATCCATTCACGCACACCCTGCTCCACTAAATCATGCAATATTAAATTAGCCTGATGTAAGGCTGACTCGAAACTGGCTAGCACCCCTCGGGCCGGATCACGATAATATTCTCGCTGCAAAGATTGAACCACCGTGTCAACGATTTCTTTGCCAGCGTAGTCCATTTTTTCTGTCTCCGCCACTGCATACAACCAGCCTAATTTAGCCTCACCGCTGGCTGGCTCGAATATAAAAGTATCACCCACAACGCGGGATCCATCAAACAACACTAATTCATCGGCATCTGGTACCATGATTGTTAGTATAGAAGCTGTACGACAATTTATAAAACGGCTTATTAGTTTTGCTTTTCTGTTATGCTTCAGCCATATTTGTATGAATGTATGTTTGCTGTATTTCCACACCTGTCGCATAGTTGCAGTCGAATAACTTTGTGTTAAGCTATCTTTTTATGTCAACTAAACCATTTCCTTTAGAAAAACTATTTGGCTCCCGCACCCGAGTGAAGGTAATTACACTATTTACTACTGGTATTAGCCGCCCCTACTATGTGAGAGAAATATCTCGCGCTGTTAATGAACGGTTAAACGCTGTCCGTCGCGAGTTAGATATATTAATGAAAATTGGCATGCTCAACTCATACGAGAGCAAACGCCGCAAATATTACACCTTAAAGCCCGACTTTGTTTTGAATAAAGAACTCACCTCGATCATGGCAAAAGCTGGTCCTCTGATCGAAGATAGCTTATTCAAAAACATTGAAAAACTTGGTGATGTGCAGTTTGCGTGTGCGACTGGCATCTTCACCCAGTCCGAAAACTCGCCGACTGATCTCTTTATTATTGGCACCATCGACGAACAAAAACTTAAATATTTTGCCCGTCTGATCGAACATCAAATTGGTCATGAAATCACCTACACGCCTATCACGCTTAATGAGTATCGTTATCGGCGAAACTTTAATGACATGTTCCTGCGCCAAATATTTACCAACCCCTATACTGTGATTATCAATCACCTAGAGGGTGATTTACGGCCAGAAACCAACACCCGGCATCAGGCAGCTCTCGTTTAGCCAGTCTAACTTCAGATCGCTCGATGGAATTGCGCCCCCATCCCGACTGCCCTCCAGCTAGACTAAATAGTTATTAGTCGGTATAAATATTACCAAGGATAAAGGTAAGCATTGCCTTTCTTCTCATCTCACTAGCGAAATTTATCATTTATGCCAGCTCACGCGGGTGCATAGCTCAGCGGTAGAGCGCTACGTTCACATCGTAGAGGCCGAAAGTTCGATCCTTTCTGCACCCACTTCTGATCAAGTATTGATGTGTATTCATATTATTATTCCTTCTGCTTGACTGTGCTTGTTAAGTGCTATCATTCCCAGCTATTCTGACCACATGAGAGATCCCGCTGACATTTATACCCGACAGGGGACACCCGTCACAATCGTGGCTACTCGCATTGCCTACTTATTCTATTTTCTTTTTGCTTTATGGACTCTGAAGTCCGATCGTTTTCCGTATTCGAACTTGCATTTCGTCTGGTTGGTCTATCTGATAGTCCTGTATTTAATAGCGGAAAGGATCTATGCGTTATTCCTGCAGCAGGGGATTGACTTAAAGTTTTCCTTTCCGCTGTTATTTGCCATTTATTGTCTAACTCTGGTCGGACTTACCTTGGGCGGGCAAGAGAGGCTACCCCTGTTAAATCGTACTGAACATTTTGCCAGCTTTGTCTTACTGGCTTTTATTGTTTGGGTCTTCTTTACCAAATATCTGCCGCAGAATGTCTGGCATGACCACCCGTACTACACTAGTCTATTAGTGCTGTCTGTAACCTCCTTACTAGGGGTCGGCAACGAATTAGTGGAACTAATAATGGACAGTCTGTTTGGCACAAAACTGATTGGTCCCAACCTTGATACCTCGCTCGATCTATTCATGAATACTTTAGGTAGCGGTCTTTACTTAGCTGTACGCCAAATACTTGGATCGGCCCAGCAGGAACATATAATTTAATTGCCCATCCATTGTTGTGAATAAACTACTTGTTTATCTCCTCGTCTTTTTTGTCGGTGTTGTAATTTTCCTTACCGGATTACTACTCGGTGTATACTATCACACCGAGTTTACCGTTCTTTGGCTTAACCAATTTTCCTCATCTATCCCAACACCGAGCACGACGCCACCACCCCTAGATTTAAGTGTCTCGTCAGTTATTCGTCTGCCCACGCTGCCGGACCCAATTCCTATCATTTATAGCGATACACTTGATGAGTCCACTATTCAACAACACTTAAAACAAGGCGCGGTTGTCCTTCCTTTGGGTACAGCTTTTGGCGAACCAGGCAACGTTGTCGTCACTGCTCACAGCAGTGGCACCGAAGCCTTTGGGCCTTATCGTTTTGCCTTTTCCCAGCTGTCGGAATTAACTGTTGGTTCAACCTTCTCCATCGCTACTCCCGCAGCTAACTATAATTATCGGGTATACACTAAGGAAATTGTTTGGCCGCATGAAGTAGACAAGCTTCCTCAAGGCGATCGATCGACTGTTACTCTCGTTACCTGCTGGCCTCTTTGGACCAATTTCCAAAGGCTATTAGTTCACTCCGAACTGACTAGCGTAGATTACAAGTTGTAATCGTTCCGGTTCACTCCGAACCAAGGTAGACAACGCAGTATTGTGGATAAGTCGTGTCTTTTTGTGTTGTGATGTGGGATTATAAGTAGTATTGTGGAAATGCGTGGAAAACAGTGGGGAAAAGTGGGGCACCCCTGTGGAAAAGGCAATCTGTGGGGGTGCCCCACTTTTTTTACCCGCAAACATCCTGAACTTTGACAAACACAAAAACGCGACCTGATTATTGTGGCTTTAGCAGTAGAGTCATAACTATAAATGTTTATCTCAAGATATGTTTTTCGGCGAACACTCACACACTATCGACAGTAAGGGGCGGGTCAGCATTCCGGCTAAGTACCGCGATCAATTAACCGATCAGTTAGTTATCACGCGCGGTCTAGATCATTGTTTATGGGTCTATACTAAATCGGAATGGGACAAAATCGCTGAGCGGTTGTCTGCTCTGCCGATTACGCAGAAAAAAAGCCGCGCATTTTCTCGCCTGATGTTGGCTGGTGCCTGGGATGCTCAGCTCGATTCACTAGGACGGATAGTTTTACCAGAGTACCTGCGTCAGTATGCTTCCTTAAGCAAGCACGTGATCATTGCCGGTTTATATAATCGGCTGGAAGTATGGGATGAAGATCGATGGCAAAGCTACAGCGAAGAAACCCAGACTAATAGTGACGAAATAGCCGAAAGCATGTCAGAATTAGGCATTTAAATCTAATGCTATGCTTTATCATCAGCACATTCCGGTACTAACGGCCGAAATCATTGACCTGTTTCGACCGACACCAGCCGACAGCTTGCTTGATGCCACAATTGGCACTGGTGGACATGCCTTGGCTTATCTGGCGGCAAGCAAGCCAGGCGGAACAGTTGTTGGTTTGGACACAGATGCCAAAGCAATCACTGCCGCCCAGCACTATTTAGCCGCCTATCAAGACCGCGTTACATTACTAACTGCTAATTTCGCTTTTCTCAAGGATTCATTAATGGGGGGAGGAATTCTTGTCAGCGTAGCAAGCAACCCATCCGCCGCTCGATCGGTCGAGCCGGAGGATCAAAGCGCGCCGCGCAGCAAAGTTAACAGGAGTACTTCTGATTGTTTGTTCACTCACATTTTATTCGATCTCGGCATTGGCTCCCATCAGCTTGATGATCCAACCGCGGGTTTTTCGTTTCAAAGTGACGGCCCTTTAAATATGAAATTTAGCACGGGCGAAAGATTGCCTGCTTCCTCATTCCAATGCGTTAATTATGTCACGCAGCGGTTGGGTCATCTTCCCACGGCTTATGAATTAATTGCCAGGCTTTCCGTCCCGGAGTTAACCCTCATTATCCGTACCTTGGGTGAAGAAAAATATGCTGGCCGAATCGCTCAAGCCATTAAGCGCCACTTGCCGGCTACTACCCAAGGACTCAGTGCCATAATTGCCCAAACGGTACCAGTTCACTATGAGCACGGTCGTATTAATCCCGCTACGCGAACATTCCAAGCTTTGCGACTAGCCGTTAATCGCGAACTTGAATCGTTAGCCGTAGCCTTGCCGCAAGCTGCCGACCTGCTCACAGGCAACGGTACCCTCGCCGTGATTAGCTTTCACAGTCTAGAAGACAGAATTGTTAAACAATACTTTCACCAAAGTGCACTCAGTCTTGTCACAAAAAAACCGATTACGGCCACGCCCGACGAAATTAAAAGTAATCCTCGATCCAGAACAGCTAAGCTAAGAGCTGCTCGCAAAAAACCGCCGAGCTAACTAAGCCAAACATCATCTAATAATTAACAAACACCAACACATGACATCAATAAATAATCAATTTGTCCAACCGCGCCGCCCACTTGCCCAGTCGTATTGGCGCCATCCTCAACATCAACAAACTCGTCGCTTCGCATCGATCTCTCGCTGGCAGAGCGGCAGTATAAACTCAACAACCATCTCCTTAGCTTTTGGATTGTTTATTATTCTTTCTATCTCTTTTCTAGGCTTCTTTTACCTCGGCCAAGTTCTGAATACGGCGTCTCAGGGCTCAGACATCCAGCAGTTGGAAGAAAGAATTGTTGAACTCAAAGAGAAGCAACGTCAGGTAGAACTAGAAGGAGCCCAATTGCGTTCTATTGATAATATCGAAAACCGTGTCCAAGATTTAAACTTAGTGGCCACTGGTAAAGTCACTTTTCTCAGTCCTGCAGTAGATCAAGTAACTGCCTTAGCTCGTTAAAACATTAATTGTTAGTCTCAACAATTCTAGCCTATTAGCGACACCAGCTAGATTCACTTTTATAATTGCTTCCCACCTGCTTCTTAGGCATACTTGTTGGAAATTTTCTTATGCTCTCAACCACTCAAAGATTATGGCTTTTAAATACTATCAGCCTCATATTTTTAGCTGTTTTAATCGCTCGCCTAATAGATTTGCAAATTATCCGGACGGGTTATTTTACCGCCATTGCCACCAGTCAACGGCAAAGAGCCGCCGAGTTGGCACCCAGTCGAGGCACTATCTATCTACAGGAACACAATAGCAGCGAGCTTTTTCCGGTGGCTGTAAATAACAAAAGCTGGATTGCCTATGCTGTACCTCGCGACATGACCGATCCGCTTCAAGTAGCCGATGCATTAGCCCCAGCCTTACTGCAATTTCGTGAGCGCCAACAGCAACATATCGCTGCCATTCTCTCTGCTACCGGGCAACAACCAAACTCTGACCAGGTCCCTCCTGACCAACCAAATTATGATGACCGGTTGGCTACACTGCGCGATGAGCTCTATCGCAAATTTAATCAACATACCGATCCCTATGAACCGTTTTTAAAATTCTATGAGTATCTTGATGATGAATTATATAATTTCCTTTCTGAGCAGCAATTGACGGGTATTAAAATTGAAGAAACCACCTCCCGAGTTTATCCGGAAAAGACCCTCGCGGCTCACGCGCTAGGCTATGTCGGCTGGCTCGAAGATAAAAAGGTTGGCCGCTACGGTATCGAAGGAAATTTCGAGTCCAGTTTAGCCGGAGATCTTGGCTTCTTTAGCATGGAGCATGATACCACGGGCCAATTTATCGGTGTGGGATCGCGCCAGTTCGAGCCGGCTACGGATGGCGAAAGTATTGTCCTGACCTTAGACCGGGTTATCCAATCCGCCATCGAAGACGAATTAAAGGATGGTGTTACCCGCTATGGTGCCGAACGGGGCAGCGTCATTGTGATGGATCCGCGCACCGGTGCAATCCTTGGCATGGCTACCTATCCCACTTATGATCCTAATTACTACTACGCCATCAGTGACGCCAGGGTTCAGCAAAATCCCATCATCTCTGACATTTTTGAGCCTGGTTCGGTCTTAAAGCCGGTTATTATGTCGGCCGCTATCGAAGAAGGCTTGGTTACTCCGCAAACCACCGTTAATGACAATGGTCCGGTCAAGGTAGCGAAGTACACGATTAACACTTTTGATGGCAAGCATCATGGCGTGCAGACCATGACGCAAGTCCTGGAACAATCTAACAATATCGGTATGGTTTGGGTCGGTCAGCAGCTTGGTGCAGAAACCATGTATGATTTTCTGCGCCGCTTTGGCTTAGGAGAGAAAACCGGTGTTGAGCTGGAAGGCGAAACACAAAACACTCTTAAAGAACCGGACCAGTGGAATGTCGCTACGGTCGCCACCACTTCCTTTGGTCAGGGAGTAGCTCTGACACCGTTACAAATTTTGAATGCCATTAATGTCATTGCTAATGACGGCACGCTTATGCAGCCATACATTGTCTCGCGGCGGCAGCCAAGCAATGGCGAGGAAGAAATCACGCTTCCCACTCAAGTGCGGCGTGTTATATCACCGGCTACGGCGGGGGACGTCTCGGCCATGATGGTTAGCGTTATTGAAAACGGCGTCGCCACCTTAGCGCGGGTGCCTGGCTACTACTTGGCCGGTAAAACTGGCACCGCCCAAGTCCCTGATGAAAAGGGGGCTTACTCACCAGACCGTAAAATTATTTCATTTGTCGGTTTCGGTCCCATCGACCATCCGCAATTTTCAATCCTTATCAAACTAGATAATCCAGCCGGTCTGTCCTTTGCCTCCGGCACGGCGGCACCAATGTTTAAACGTATCTCTGAAAAAATTATAAATTATCTGCAAATCCCTCCTGATTACGATCCAACCAAACAGCCGCCTAAGTTTGAAGTAGGCAAAAGTGATCAGGCCGGCGCCTAACTATTCCCCGCCTGCCATAAAGCAGTTTTTATGCTTTTGGTTTTCGGTATAAACTAAGAGAACGTCTAGTAGAAATTTCTTCAAATCTCTGGTCACCAATCGTGTATGGCTACGGTGTTTAGCTTAATCCGCCACGGAGCTTCGATCGCCAGGGACGTTATCAACTATCCAATAAAGTGAAATGTCATGCAAAATAAACTGCGTCAAAGAATTTTATGGTGGCGTGCTCAGGATTACCTAAAGCGTTATCACACACCGCTCATCGGTGTTACCGGTAGCACTGGCAAAACCATCGCTAAGGAAGCGGTCGCGGCTGTCTTGTCTGCGCACTATCGCGTACGCCATTCACCACTGGCTTACAACACCCGCTTGGGTATTGCCTTGTCCATTATTGGCATCACTGCCCGACAAATAACCAATCACTGGTATAAACTCTTAACCATTAGCAAAGCAAAAGAACTCACATCATTTGAACCGGATGTGATGGTTTTAGAATTGGCTGCCAGCCATCCCGGGGATATTGATTATATCGCCACTCATCTCTCATTCACCGGGGCTGTTATCACCAATGTCCAGTCGACTAATTTACACTTATTCACCACTAAGGAATTGATCGCTCATGAGCTAACTTCGTTAGTTGTGTCTATTCCTTCAACCGGATTTGTCATACTCAACAGCGATGACCCGCTGGTCAGCGCTATGCAGGCCAAGAGCCCAGCCAGTGTCATTTCGTATGGGACCTCGCCTGAATCTACTGTTCGTCTCATGCATGCACGCTTACGTGGTCGGATCGGTTATGCCTGTGATGTTAATATTGGCGGACATGTTTATGAGCTTCATCTACCCAACATCGTGGCTGACTACCACATCCTTCCCGTCATCAGTGCCTTGGCCCTCGCCTACGCCCTCAAACTGCCGCTCGGCAAAGCGATTCAATCCATCCAGCCTTTAGTACCACCGCCTGGCCATATGCGGCTGTTCGCCGGGCACAGCCGTGCCGCCTTACTGGACGACAGCTACAACGCCTCGCCGGAAAGTATGCTAGATGCCCTGAATGTCCTCCGGCAATTTCCGGCGAAAAGAAAAATTGCCATTCTCGGTGATGTCTTGGACGCTGGAGTCCAGACAATAGCCGCCCATCAGCAAATAGGGGAGACCGTTGCCGATATTACCCATGTTTTTGTGACCGTTGGCAATAACATGAAACACGCCGGCGCTGCGGCCTTGCATCGATCCGAAGTTAACGGCCGCCAGGATACCTGTGATGTCCATAATTTCTCTTCCAGCCGCGATGTCGGCAAGTGGCTGCGTGATTTTTTGCATCCAGACGATGTTGTACTCATTAAAGGATCTCGAGATATGCACATGGAAGAAGTCGTTCGTCGCCTCTTAAACAACTCCGCCGACGAATCTCAATTAGTGCTATAAAAAACTCTCGTCCGTGTCCACCAACCACCGGGCATAAACACTTCCATCAAGTTCTGACTTCCTTCTTTTGCCTTGATATTTTACGCTTTTCGTTTTACTCTTTACATTTAATTCATGGCCTCTTCGTCTAGCGGCTAGGACACCAGGTTCTCATCCTGGAAACAGGGGTTCAATTCCCCTAGGGGCTACCAAATGTGATTTATTGTCGCCATAGTCCCGAATTGTCTGTAAACATACTGATATTTTCGGGGTTCGACACTTCTCACCATCCCATTCAAGACCTTTCGGGAATAAGTGGCGTTGGAACTCTACGCGAGGTTCTATTTCTTTGATGATTTCCCATGTCACAGCCGGATTCTCTAGCATCGCCAATCCTTTGTTTATGAGCTGCTGTATGTTTACTTCCTGATACTGAAACTTAGCTTGCTCTACCTGTACATCTTCAATTTCGCCGTCTACTTTTGCCTTGCGCTCTATATATTCTGCGCGTTCCAATAACTCATACCTAGGATCGTTTATCATGGCGGTCACAATCTTCTCACGCTCCTCGCGCAACATAGCCAGCTTTTTACCAAAACGTGCGCCTTCTTTCTTGTGCTCGGTCGCTTTACTCTTGGCAATATCCAGCATGACCTTCTTGAAAAGGCTCACGTATTGCTTTTTTGGTTTGATAATTCTCATCACATCTTCAAAGCTAACATGAACTGTATCTTGTTTGAATGACCGCGCTAGAGGACATGTTTTATTGTGGTGGTGATAGTAAGGATGGCGTTTGCCGGTCTTGCTGGTTGAAAAGCTGCCTTTGAAATTCATTCCACATTTTGGACATCGCAGGCGCACAGGAAATTCAGGGTTATACTTACTGCGTTGTGGCGCGGGGTTGAACGATTTATCATCCACGACTTTAATACGTAAGTACAATTCAGACGGGATGAGTGGTTCGTGACTGCCATTTATTGTTTCGCCAAAGGCTCGCATCGTGCCGTGATAGAAAGGATTGTGCATAATACGCCAGACTGATTGATTGTACGGATCATTGCCGCCGCGCATCTTAAAACCTCGTTTCCGCAATCCGTTCGCTATTGCTTCGTAACTATATCCGGCAGCACGTTGTTTGGCCGCCCAGGTAATAAGAGAGCCGTATTCGGGATGCGGCACACATATGGTTTTGCCGGTTCCTGCCTCTTTGCTTTTTATGTAGCCGGTCGGTGCCGGAAATGGCCAGACGCCTTCCTTAAAGCGTTTATACATGCCGTCACGAGTTCGTTCAGCACGAATAGCATTGTCGAGTTCTGCAACACCCCAAAGGATGCCTCGCATGAATTTTCCCACCGGAGAGTCATCAATGTTCTCAGTAGCAGAGGTTAGCGCGACCTGCGCTTGAGAGAGCTTATACATGATCTTGTGTTGGTCGTCAGTGTTGCGAGAAAGGCGGTCTAGTTTGTAGACGATCAAAGCATCAATACGATCCTTGTTGGTTTGCAGGTACGCCAGCATGTTCAGTAGCTCTGGCCGATCCGCGAACTTAGCTGATTCACCCTCTTCTTTAAAAATGCGGATTATATTGAATCCTTCTTTTTCTGCGTGGGCTTTGCATCGTTCAACCTGCGTGTCGAGACTGGTTCCTTTTTCGGCTTGCTTATCGGTGCTCACCCGAACATAGAAGACCGCATTTTTTGTTTCCTGGCTCATATACTCTTTAAATTACCATACAAAAATGGACGTACTGGTTGACCCGAATACCGTAAGGCTTCGGCAGTACGCCCATCAAAAAAGCCTACGGATGTTATTTTTCGGGTCAACAGCTTCATTATACTATTTTTTCCATTAAGGCGCATATACTGTCAGATTTGTTTTATCAATTATCAGTCTTCTTTTGATAAAGTCTTTTCGACGCTGTGCAATCGGAGTTGCTGGTATTCGTCTTCCAGGAACCAGTGGAATTCGGGCTTTAAGGTTATTTCACCCTCAGGGCGACCTACGGTTTCATCAGGATCGCCGGACATGTCCACCACTTTGAGGATTGCAAGCGCTCGCATCTCCTTTAGAGCAGTAGGCTTTGAACAGGTCAATGCTTCTTCAACATCACTCGTGCTCATTGTCCCGCCGTATTCGAGCAGTTTATTAAACAATTTAGCCCTAGCAGGAGGGGCACTGTCAGCAGACAAGGCTAGTGCTGGCTTTAAGTCTGATTGCGCTATGGTATTGCGACCATAGATTATCGCGTGTCCTCTCGCTAGGTTATAGAAGCAAGTCAGTATACGATCCGGCTTTTCAATAGTCGGAGCGGTGAAGTTATACCGCGTCCCACCCTCTGCTTTTTCTTCCCACACATTGATTGTGCCTCGAAGTCTCGCCAGTAGACGCGCGCACCGCACTAAAACCTTTATCAATTCAGGGGCATCGCCTTCCTTGTCCCACTCGATTCCGGCCTGATGTTTGTGCCAGAGAGAGTAAATGAATTCTTTTGTCGCATCCCTACACTCATATTCCTTGTCCTTATAATTCGTTTCCCGAAGCTGGGTAACGTATTGATTGTCGTCCTTATCAGGGCTGTTTAGATTCAAGAAGAACAAACGCGACCCCAAATTGCCCATTAACTTCCATACTCTTGGATTCATAGGCGTTGATCCGGCCAAGATGTTAAATAGGTAATCTCCAGTGTATTCACGCTGGCCGTGAACCCCTGTATCGGTCTGCAAACCTTCACCATCCAAGACTCTCGTTAAGACTCCAAGGCTCTTTAATAGGTCGTCATCACGCTGTCCAAAGATTGGTGCTAAATCGCGGATCAGGAATAGCTTGTGACGGATTCTCGGCAGTAGATCAATCTTTTCCAAGTCCTTGCGCTTCACATTCGTGGCATTGCTGACAAATGAAGCCGGAGTGAAAGTATCGGTCGAATAGGTTATATCAGGAATATCAGAGAAAAAGTTTATCGTGATTGTTTTACCCGCACTCGGAACATCAACGAGTACAAGCGCAAAGGGATTTCGCACGTCCTTTATGAGTATTTGGGCTAGGACCGATAGGCCGACCTCTGCCGCAAAGCGATAATCAGGAAATAGCTTATCAATGGTCTCACCCCACTGGTCAATGTTTATGTGCCGGAGTGGCCTCGGTACTTTTTTAATGCGTGAATATGTCTCGACTCTCGCCTTATCAGCAATATCAAGCGTTCTTTTTACTTCACTTTCCTTCATAGGCGTTGCAATTCCACTACCGCTTCACGGAAGCCGCAATTACGAATCTTTTGAACAAACGTGATAACATCGCCACCTTCGCTACAAGCAAAACACCACCAGCGTTTGTTCTCTGGGTAAACAACAAATGACGGTGAGCGGTCATCATGGAATGGGCATCGGCCTTTGTGTGTTCTCCCGCTCTGGCGTAGTTCAACCCATCGGCTTACCACGTCCACAATATCTAGCCGGTTCTTGAGTGTACTTACGTCAATATGGCCAGGAATGTCAGCGGGTTTGGTAAAAATCTTCTGCTGCTCCAATAGCTCTAAACAGTGTTGTAGTCGGCGAATGTGCCACTCAATCTGCCTCAGCTCCTGCTGCATTTTAGGGAGCATGACTTCATAGAGGCCGCGTAGTGAAATTTGATTTTCTATGATTGGTAATGTCAGGATAATACGTTCTAGCTCTATGATCTGTGCTTTCTTGCGCTGCCATTCCCGACAGTAGCGTTTCAGGTTGTCGCAGACAGGCTCACGGGCATCTTCACAAAATGTCTCAATCGCAATCTCCGGTGTAATCTCTGGAGCTGTGTACTCTTGCGCTCCCTCAGAACTAGACGGTACATTAAGGGCATGAAAAGACTCTCGTTTGCCACGCGGGTCTTTTTCTTTTTGTAACCTCTCACTCATCACGAGCCTCCTTTCGCGCCTGCTCATACGCTTTCTCCCCAATGAAATAGAAGAAGGCGAGAACATCCTCCAGCTCTTTGTCACTTACTTCGTAGCCCTGCGGCAATGCCTCGCGGGCTTGTTCAAGCGTCAAAGTCATAACCGCTCACCTTCGTAAATGAGCTGCTTGGCTCGTCTTTCCGCTGCCCAGAAGTCTGAGGGGTCACAGCGTAGTTCTCCTCGCTTGAGCTGGGTTAAGTTCTGTTGTAATCGCGGGCTGTCCTCAAATACAAAAACGACTCTCCTCGGATTGCTGGTATCCGTTGAGAGAATTGGATGCTTCTGCATCAGCAAAACACTGGCTGTCAGAAAATCGCTTGTTTCGTATTCTATCGTCATAAATAATTCTGCCTCCCATTCTAGGGAGGCTGCGCAAAGAAACGACGAGAAAAAAGCGAGATTTACGTGGTATTTTTACGATCAACTTTCTGGTTACCGCAACGTAACGCATAACCCTGCTTTGGCTTGGTCACGATCATATTTTCTATATCCCTGTCATCCATGCCAGCGTCGCGCAGTATGTTCTTGAGATCACGCAGAATAGTTTGTATTACACGGCCGTGACTCTGATGGGGTAACACCTTAATTTCTCTTTCGCCAACTTTTTTAGTTCCTGTCTCCGGTGCAGACAAGTCGAATTCCGCACCCAACTCTAAGTAGGTAACAGTATTTGGCTGTTTTTCCAACAAAAGCTTAAGCATTCTCATTGGCTTCGTTTCTGCTGAAATCTCCTTGGCTTTATGCTTATCGTATTGCACTGTGCCCTTGCTAAAGTCCGCCGCCAGTCCGGCGCATATCAATGTATCTTCCTTGCTAGGAGATTGGGGCTGTTTATTACCGTCTAGAACCTGGACTCTGCTTTTCCTTACCGCCTCCTCCATGTGCTTTAGTTCTTCAAAGTCCTTTATCTCTAGTAGGAATATATTGTCACTCTCTTCTTTCGAGACGTGAACGCCATAATGTTTGATTGAGCTAATAGAATACGCTTGGGTTAACCAAGAATCATTGCCTTCGAACAATGGCATCGTAATTTTCTCTGTCCTCGCAACCCTGCCCTCTGGGTCCACTTTGCGGAGGACCGCGACTATATCCTCGTATTCAAAACCCTCTTTTCGGAATCCGTTCAATGGGATTTTATTGAATGTCAGCCGATTAACTGCTCTTATCTCCACCTCGTCCATGAGGATTTTCAGAACCTTCTGGACCCTCTCCAGGTTGCCAGGGGAGAGTTCGGTAAGCCAAGTATATTGCGTATTTATCTTCATTCTCATTTGCATATTTGTTCTATTCAGGGTACACCAAAAACACAACGAAATATAGCCTAAACCCTGCCTTTGGGCAGGGCATGGCGTAAACCCTCAGAGATACTGAACCCATCGTTCAGCACTTCTCTGAGGTCATAGCTGGAAACGGCTATGGGCAGCCGTAAGGTTGCCGCTGGCGGTGGGCTTTGTGTTTACTGCCAAAAGTGCTATTAAGAGCAGGTTACTTATGACTATGAGAATAAAAAACAATCACCGTTATTTTCAGCAGGGTTTTGCCTTACTGCCTGTTATTATTGCTATCGCGGCGTTAGTTCTTGTTGGTGGCGGAGGTGCTGCCGTATACCAAGTCCAGCGAAGCAACGAAGTGGAAAAATCAGCGCTACGCCAAGAGCTGCAAGAACTGCAAAATCAGAAAGAGGAGGAGACCGTCGAGGAAGAGTCCATGAAGGAAGATAAGCAGGAAGAGGAATCATCGCCAACACCTTCACCCGCCCCCGAGTCAAAGCCAGTAGTCAAGACCGCCACAACTTCCGCACCTACAACAAATCAGCCAGCCGCCAGCGAGTCCAATATACCGCTCATTGTCGAGCAGGAATTTGAGAAAGCGTATGGTCGTAAGCCATCGAGTGCCGAGAGCAATTCTTGGAAAAGCAAATACCGCACTAATTCGTGGTCACGGAGCCAGTTATATGACGCTCTCGTGGCTTCTCAGCCAAAACCCTCAGCCGTAGCAAACACCAGCTCGACTCAGAACAACAAATCAAGCGCAGTCAGCATTGAATTGTGTAAGACCAACGCAAAAGCAGAAGCAGATAAAATGTTAAATGACGCGCTAGCAAAATCTCCCATGCTTTTGGAGTTAACCGCATCCACAAAGATACGCGACATTGAGCAGGCGGCATTAAAATATGGGGTTATCTCTCAATCAGAAGTCCCTGACATACAGTCCAGTTACTATGGTTTTAAGAATAGTGGCGCTTCGACTCAAGAAGCACAGCAGCTCACACAAACAACACTTGCTGCATATAATTCTTGGCTAGGAGATATTCAAGACAAAGCTCAAGCACAGCTTAATGCATTGCGGGCAAAAAGGGATAAAATAGAGGAGGAACTATACTCAAAGTGTCTCAGTAACCTTTAATAGCGAAATTATGACGATGAGAATAAAAATTAACTTTCTTGTTCCAGCCCTCCTCCTTATCGGACTAGGTGTTGGCAGTGCGGTTGTTGCTAATACTGATACCGATGCAGCTAAAGCCCTTTTGCGGGAGATAATAGAATGTGCCAAGCAAGCCAAGAAAGACAAGTTGCTGAAAGGCTATGAAGTGGCTAATATCACCCGTCCAGCCAATCATGCCCTGCGGGACTTAAGAATCTATGAGCAACGTCTTAAGCAAGGCCGAGATGAGGCAGCCCAGGATCGTTACGAGTCGTACCTTGAGAATTTAGATAAGATTGACGAGGCTCTTGATGAGATAAATAAGAGGCCAGAGCGAGAGGAATTTGTTGAGAAGATACGAGCACTACTTAATGAGATTCGTAACCCTTCAACCTCTCTGGCGATTGTCGAGGATAACTTCAATGACTATACCAATGGCTCTGTTGTTGGGCAGGGTGGCTGGGAGAGCTACGTCAACGGTGAGAACTTTATTGTCCAGGATGCCGTTACCAACGAAGGAGACAAGGCACTTCACATCAGCGCTTTGGCCGACAGTGTTGCAACCAAGAAAGGCACGCCGCGTTCAGATGGTAGACAGGCCGTATATGTGCGGACCGAGAACCGCTCTAGCTGGGGTCCGTATCCTGATGGCAACGCCCAGTTTCGCGTAACTAAAAACTCATGGGCTGGCGGGACGGATATTTTTGCGGCTGTCACTTTCAAGAGCGATGGCAATGTAGCCTACTTCGACCCCATCAGTGAGAGCTATCAAGACTTTGATACCTACAACGACAACGAGTGGACGTTATTAGAAATTGAATGGCGTTCAAGTGATAAAATGGCCCGCTACCGAATGAACGAAGGCACATGGACGGACTGGAAAACATTTAAGGGTGCCGCGTCGTTTACAGACTTTGATTATGTCGGATTCGATTTCATTCTGCCTAGCGGGTCGGGAGGGGTGCGTTTTGATACGCTGAAATAGAGGCTGTGTGAGCTACAAACATCAAGCATTATTGGTAGTCAGCATCCTTGCAACTGCGACCGCTTTGCTAATCGCGAGCTTGAGCTTTGCTTTTAGTCAGTACATTCGGATACTAGAACATAACCTTGATGTTGTGAACAGTATGCGATTATGTGCCAACTTGAGCGGTGAGGCAGTCGGTGACTGTTCTGATGCAGTAAAGAGGCAAAAGGTAACACTGCCTTTTAAATTGTTTGGCTATGAGTAGTTTCAGAGAGTCGGCCGACAAGCTGTCAAAGAACTGGAAAAACACATTGATATATTTGATTTCAGCCTTTGCGTTGGGTGGGCTCATTGGAGACACCACAAAGAATGAGCTTTTGTTGTCGCTGTTTTTCATTCTCATCATATTTCTTATTTTTGCTTGCCTTGAGGCAGATCCCGTATTTCCTAATTTGTTCCGCTCTAAAAGCGATGATGAGTGACAATCACGTATCATTTCTTGGGTGGATAAAGTCTGTCGTAAATTTTTTCTATGGCTTTGATGTCCCAGATGAATACCGAGGTGCAACATTTGATGTGAAGCAAATGAACTCAATTTCTGATCCAGAGTTGAAATTAGTAGCAGCTTACGGTTGGAAGGAGCAAAACTTTGACCCGATGTCTAACAATAAAAAGTGGGAGATGGGATTGTGGGTTGAAAAGCAAGCCTCAAGAGTAAATATGAAGCTGGGTTTTTTCTTCGGGTTCTTTGTAGCTAGTATTATCTGGCTCATTCTTCAGTGATGACAGCTAACCCGCACGGGCGTTCCTCTTGAGCGGAACCGCCGCGCTGGACCTCATCTGTCATCGCCAATCCCTTACCGTCTGCCAAGTAAATAGCGAAAACCACAATCATCCTGCCGAGCATTTCCGCCTGGCGTATCCGCCGACGTGGGGCGGACGAACGTCGGGCGGCCTGAACGTCGCAAGAATGCGAAATTTTCAGACATTCGCCAGCAGTCCCTTTAGGGACTTAGTAGCTGTCGAACGTCATTGAAAATTAGCATTTTGCGGACGTTCTAGCCCAGCCGCCGTTAGCGGCCAAAGGCCGCCCCGCCCCATTCCTGCGGAAAGCTGCAGGGCAAAGCCCTGCCACGACGCGCATCCATAATCCCAACAAGGCTTGGATGGTTAGTCCGTACTTATCTCCTCAACCATTCCTTTGTATCGCTGCCTGCGGTAATCCACATCCAAACACTCCCGACACCCTACAGCTCTCGACAGCGGGTGTTTAAGCAGCACACCGCATCGCCGTTCACAAGTAGGACAAATGAACCAGGTGCGCTTTCCGCCGTACTGTGTGCTCGTGGTGGCCATCTTTACATTGTAATCGCCAACTTCAATGCCTGACTCAATAAGGACCTGGCGTGCCTGTTGGACCGTTTGCCGGACCACTTCATTCACCCCGATTCTTTGGCATTGTTCTACTAACATCCTAAATCATTTGGGGTTTATGATTTCCTCGTCTTCTTTTGGCTCTGGTTTGTCCATATTGAACTGCTGCGCTTGGGCGACATAGGCGTTCTTGGTTTTTAGGTGGACGTTCAGGGGCGGTTGCTTGAGCTGAACCAGCATTTGGTAGGAAGTTGTGAAATGGCGGTGAGCGCGGTCAATTTCCTTGCTCATAGTGGACATAAACTGGTTAAGGTTGTTACTAGTTGATCCTTGCTCCACGCAGCGGGTAAAGGCTTGGGAGGCGCGGAGCACTCTCATATAGCCGCTCACGGCCATGTCAACCAGGGCTTTTTCGGCATGGGTTTTGCAGTCAAAATCCTTGATGAGCTTACGGCGCAGCTCAACGACCAGTCCTCTATAATGCTCGGAGACTGCCAGAACAAGTACATAGTCGTTATCGAAACCAAACGTCAGAGCCGCAGTTGTCGCTTCATCCTGTTCTGCCTGATAATCATAGTCATCTCGTTTAACCATTTTGTTGAAGATTCGCTCCATATCTGCCAGATTCCATCGGTCAGGATCAAAAGCAAAACTTACACTTTCAAGTATTAGCTCCCTGATTTCTGCGTTGGTGACCTTTTTTGCTATGCTTTTCGGATTGCTTTTGGCAAGTGCAGCGGATTTACTTTTGGGTTGTCTTTTGGCTATTTTCTTCGTCATGGGATTGATCGTAAGGGTTCCACTATCAGGCTAAATTCAACTAAGCGTAGTGCTTGCTGCTAACCCACCGCCAAGTACTCGCTCCCGAAACGCTGCTAATGCCTGCAATTCTGTTACAATGGAGTTCCACTTACTCTTAATACGGGCTACCAATTCAAACAATATAGACCGGCATATACTGGTCTATATTTTATATGCTTGGAACCAGCAGCAGGGGAATTGAAGGGTATGGCGAGAGGATAAACTGATTCATCTTCGAGACAACCCAGGCTCCAAAGGAGGAGCGGAGCATGTGCCAGTAGGCACTGCGCAGCGACGGGTGAGGATAATTCCCCATATTCTCCCAACACAAAAGAGGACGCTAAAAGCGTCCTCTTTTTCTGTGCTTACACGAATTAACCTCTGTGCTTTCCAAAACAGTCCCGGCAATATACCGGTCTGTCGCCTGTTGGTTGGAACGGAACCTTAGCCGCTCCACCACAATCCGCACAGGTGGCATCGTACATCTGACGATCTCCACCGCGTGAGCCGTGTTGTTTCTTAAAACAATCGTTACAGTATACCGGTCGATCACCCGACGGTTGAAAAGGAACCTTTGCGTCCCTGCCACACTCGGCACACTTTACGTCAAACATTTGACGTTCCTCGTTTGAATCTCTCATTGATAATCTCCTCCTTTCATGTTGGTCCCTTACGGAACCCTAAATCGAGGTCTTCGCACTCCTTTAAGTCGACGCTCGATTTAACACAAAAGGTTTCTCTACACGTCTCCTGCGAGGAACGTTTCCCTCAGTGCAAATCTTGTCATATATAAGCCTATCTTGTCAATACTATTGTGAGGTCGCCGCTTTGTCCTTAAACTTAAATAAACACTAAATATTTAACCATTATGATTATCCTATGAAATTTCTCTTACCCAAACTTTCTTATAGTTATAACGCTCTCGAGCCATACTTTGACGCTCGTACTATGGAACTACATCATACCAAGCATCACCAGACCTATACCGACAAACTCAACGAAGCTATTGCCAAGCACCCTGAATTACCTGAGCAGTCAGCTGAAGACCTAGTGACAAATTTAAGCGCATTGCCGGCGGACATTAGAACCGCCGCACAAAACCACGGCGGTGGCTACATTAACCATAAATTATTTTGGACCATCTTATCTCCTGAACATAATCCGCTGTCAACTTCCGATCTAAAAACGGAACTAGCGGCGAAATTTGGCAATGATGAGCATTTTATTGAGGAATTTACCAGACAAGCTACAGCGCATTTTGGTAGCGGATGGGCCTGGCTAGTAGTTGATGGCGACGATCAGTTGCAGCTGACTACTACGTCCAATCAGGACAGTCCCCTTACGCTAGGGCATAAGCCAATTTTAACACTGGACCTTTGGGAACACGCGTATTATCTAAAATACCAGAATCGGCGCCCTGAGTATATTACCGCTTTTTGGTCTATCGTTAACTGGCCAGCAGTTAGTAAAAACTATCAACAGGCTATAGAGCATTAATTGTCGATAGTCATTCTTTCGTCTATAAAAGAAGGCTTTTGGAGTAGTAACGGCTGGGTTTATTTGTTCCACAAAATCTCGGACTAGCTAAATCGCCAAATTTTGGCTATTTTTACTTCATGCAGTTGCGCGAAGATGTTCAAAATTTGATTACTTACTTTCAGGTGCCTACACCTGAACCGCCTCCGGAGAGTCTCATTGAAGTATCCTCTGCTACCAAGCGTATCGCTTTCGCCTATGAGCGTTTCCGCAATACCCTGGAACCGGATGAAGAGGAGCTGCTACGCCGTAAAGCAATTCTTCGCATATTGGAGCGACGACTCTTCGAGGATCGCTCGCCCGTTATCATCGCGACTACCTTACTTCAGGAATTGATCCGGGCCAACTATATCAAAAACTGTCCGAAATCCTACACTCAAAAAATCGGTCATATCCTGCGTAAGGCTAAACATATTTATGCCGCTCTTTCTCCGTCGAACGCGGAATGGTTCCTTCGCTTAGTCGCAGTCGCCATTGACCATCAGCTTTACCCGCCAGACCGGCAAGAAGCACTCGTTCATCTGATGTACCACGATACTTTCTCTAGAATTGCTTGGACCGACAATTTTGTCACCGAGAACGATCGTCCTACCCAGTTATACTTAGCCTGTCATCGCGCTCTTTTTGCTGCTGATAATAGTGAACTAGCTTACCATTATTTTATTCATCATTTTCCTGACTGGCAGCAGGACGAGCTTGATGTTTTCCAGGTTGATAATTTAGCCGAAAACATTCCGCAATTCTATAACTTTATTACCACGGCTTTAGAGCATCCCGCTTGTGATCGATTGACCCGTCTACTGCGTCCCGTGGCTGTCCCGTATCTAACATTGCGCGATATGGTAACCGAGCGACAAGAATCTGCTTTTGATTCAGACCAAGTATTTATGAATGCCGCACAAGAAGCGGTGGTTAATCGTTCCAAAAAAACGCGTAGTCGCATTAGCCGGCGGGCCTGGCATAGCATCTTGTTCCTGTTTATGACTAAAACATTGCTAGCCTTATTGCTGGAAATACCTTATGAAAAATATCTGATTGGCCAAATTCATTATTTATCTCTCGCAGCCAACATCTCATTCCATCCTTTGCTGCTTTTTATCCTGGCCACTACTGTGCGCCTGCCCGGACAACGTAATACCGAACGTGTTATCGAACAGTTGCGCAAGATAGTATCTGGCGAGGGCGAGTTGCCTACCATTATGATTAGTGCCCCTCGCCGTTATGGCACAACGACCTGGTCTGCCTTTGCCATTTTTTATGCTCTCCTATTTATTGTTATCTTTTGGGGCTTATTCTCCTTGCTAGATCGCCTCGAATTTTCCCTCTTAGCCATGTTCTTCTTTATTGTCTTCTTGGGCTTAGTTAGTTTTTTGGCTACTCGTATTCGCCGGTCGGCTGATGAACTGCGCGTTATTTATAAGGGAGAAACTATTTTCTCCGCCATGACCAGTTTTTTTGCCTTGCCCATCTTGGAATTCGGTCGTTGGTTAGCCCAAAATATTCGTCAGCTAAATATTGTGCTTTTTCTAATGGACCGTGTCCTCGAAGCACCCTTCAAGATACTAATTGATGTCACTGAAGAGTGGTTTGATTTTATACACGACCGCCGGGAAGAGATTGTTAAATAGTCAGCTGCTCTTCCATGCCTCTCTATCATGTTTTCACGTCTGCTGTGCTAAAATTGCAGTTGCTTATTAAGGTCAACTTGCTATCCTCATAAACTATGCGTAAACGCTTTTTCATCCGATTCATTCTTATTGTCGTTGCGCTGACTGTAATTTCGCTGCTTGTTTACTGGACCCGTCCCAGCCGCGTAGTGGATACCGCCTTAGCTAAATTAGCACGCTCTGATACACAACAGTTTTACTCGACCATCTCTATCACTAATCCAGAAGCCTCGGTCGACATCCTCGGCGAAAAAGCCGCCGTTGATTTATTAGTTAATGGTCAGTTCAAGCGCGAGGCAGATCGACGTGATAGCTTAGAAGCAACTGTCCAATTGACCACCAAAACGGAAACGTTAACTATGTTGGTTGAAGCTAATACTCGCTTTATTGGCGACCAGGCTTATTTCCAAATTACCAAGGCGCCTCCTTCCCTCCCTCTTTTGGCTGAATTGAAAAATATCTGGATCGAACTTCCGCGAGGTACACAACAATCACCCTCCGCACTACCTGACCAAGAGAATACTTTTGTGACCGTTAAAGCTGGTCCACGTCAAGAATTAGATGGTACGACAGTTAAAACCTATCAAGCAATCGCTACCTCGGCTGCCGTTATTAGAATGATGGATTCCATTGCTCAGGTACTCGGCACTCATTTAACCGCTGAACAAATTGCCAACATCCAGCAAGGCGTGGCTAACGCAGAAAATGTGCCGATAGAACTGGCTATCACGCCGTGGTCCAATGAGATACGCCGAATTTCTCTGGTCACAACCGTCCCGGGCAGTAATAATAATATGAGTATCGAATTGAAATTTACCGAACGAAATAAACCGGTCGAGATAGCAGTCCCAACTGACGCAAAAAAACTTAGCGATATCGCCGGAGCCTCCGACCAAGCCGATGGAGAGTAGGTCTTTTGAGGCCATCCTTGCCAGCCTCTTTTGGTTTACCCCCACACCCAGAAAGCGCCGGCCTTTAAGGCCGGTGATGAATGGTTTTTATATTAGCTCCACTGAAAAGCCCTGACCTTTAGGCAAGGGTGTGGGGGTTTACCTCTATCGCGTATATAATACAACCAGTGACGCAACAAATACTCATACTAATATTTGGATTATCAACTGGGTTGGCTGCCGCTTGGCTTATTTTTCGTCGTCGCCCTTTGTCAGATTCTAGCTTTCACCAGTTGGAACAAGCCTTGGCTGCACGTTTAGATAATATTACTACACAGATTGAACGGCGTTTGTCCGATAACGTCCGCGCCATCAACGAATCTAAGAGTTTTATTTCTAACCAGTTGAACCATAGTGAAAGAACTGCACGCGATGTCAGTGTCGGTCTGGGCAAGCTCGAGCAGGCGACAGCCGCTTTGCAGCGAACCAACCAGGAAATTTCATCATTTCAAAACATGCTCAAGCATCCGAAAATTCGGGGTGGTTTTGGCGAAGTTTTACTAGGCAATCTATTAGCCGACGTATTGCCCCACGATCGTTACCAGCTGCAATATACTTTTCCGGGGGTAGGGGATATAGCCGATGCAGTCATCCTCTTGCAAGACAGTTATAAAGTTGCCGTCGATGCAAAATTTCCTCTGGCTAATTATCAGCTAATGGTCAATGCCGTCGATGCGGCAGACAAGAAAAATATGAGGCGGGCATTTTTACGAGACATAAAAAAACATATTCATGATATTTCTACTAAATACATTGTTCCGCAAGCGAAAACCTTGGACTATGCATTTATGTATATACCAGTCGAAGCGGTCTACTACGAAACCATGATTCATGACCATAACGAGGAAACCCTCTGGGAGTATTGCCTGCAGCATAAAGTGATTCCAGTTTCCCCTAATAGCCTGCTGGCGTATCTGCAAACGGTTTTAGTTGGATTACGGGGCATGAAAGTCGAGAAGCAAGCCAAAGAAATTCTCGAACACATCGGACAAATCCGCCAGGATTTTGGACAATTTGCTACAGACTTTGCGACGATTGGCAGCCATTTAAATAATGCTAAGAATCGCTATGATGATTCTGCTCGTCGCCTGGATAAGTTTAGTAACCGTTTAGAGCACATTGAAACAGTGGGGGATCGCCCACTGCCTGCCAATCCTCCCGCTGCAATTGAATCGGAGAATCAAATATCATAACATTTCGTAACAGTTAAATTCGTCTGGAAAACACTATACTCACGTATTATTTTCATAAAAAATGAGATTGACTTTATATCGTATATATATTAATATAAAACATCAGAAATTACAGAATGTTCATTAAAACCGGAGTCTACGCCATGTTGGAAGCGCTCACCCCGATTCTTGCCCTCCTTCTCACTCTGTATGCATTAAGCGTTGTAGTATCGCCCATGATTGGCCGTCGTCTAGATCCATTCTTCCTGGCACGTCCTATAGCACGATGGATGATTCGACTTCCTGCCCGTGCATGTCGCTGGTTGTCGAAGTTATTCGATCGCTGGTCGGGTTTAGCCTGGAAACGCGCCAATCGTACTCAGTTCGTACCTCTTAAGATAACCTTATATCTGACATCAGCCGCACTTGGCATGACTGGTATGCTCTTAACAATCCCGGCGGAACTACTTGGCGAAATAAAACGGCTATAAAAAAACCAACAAAAACTCCGCCTCCCCCCGCCGCAATTTTTGCTCCGGGGATTTTTATTTTTGCCTATCGTCGCCGAGTGATTTCTCTAGCTTCGCCTTTCTAATTTGTTTAGGATTTGGCGGCTTCGAATTTCAAATTTATTTCAGTATTGCCTCATCACCGCTCTGACAATTCCTTGAATTACCGGGTTCTTTGAAAATAAAGGTTTCATTTTTTTATTGGCGGGTTGTAGCCTAATCCGGGATTTTTCCCGATAATATCGTTTCAAAGTAGCGTTTTCATTATCCAGCAACGCCACCACTACATCGCCGTTCTGCGGATAAAAATTTCTTTCTACCACTACATAATCTCCATCCAAAATACCATCATCAATCATCGAGTCTCCTTTAACTTTCAGCGCATAGCAATTCAAATGCGGCAATAACTCCATCGGTACTGACAAGGATTCTTTCTCCGCAATTGCCTCTATGGGTTGCCCGGCGGCAATCACTCCGACCAATGGCAGCTCCACGCTCTTAGCAAAAAGCCTGGCTTTATCGGTCAGTTCTACCGATCTCATATGTCCTTCGCGCAGTTTTATGTATCCCTTATCCCGTAAAGCTTGTACGTGATTATAGGCAGTGGCTGGCGACTTTATCCCCATATCACGCATGACGTCACGATAGCTGGGGGCGTAATTATGCTTTACTAAAAACTCGCGAATGGCTTCTAGCGCTTCGCTTTGTTTTTTCGTCAGATCATTCTGAACTTTCTCTAATCCACCAATCATATACGAACATAAGTATAACAAACAAAATAATAAATACTAGCCAGTTTTCCACCATATAAAACCTAAACTTTAATCCCGTGTACTGCACATAAACTATGTTATTATGCAATGGATGCTAATAGACATATTGCGAAATGATTTATTTAGGGCTCTAGGGGCATTATATACTGTCCCCAGAGGGTGTTTTGAGACTTTCGCAACAAGTCTAATAACTATTATTCGTAAATATTTTCATTTTTACATCCTGTCCCCAGTTCTACTGTTACTGCTATTGTCTATCTCATTGTCCTTACCCGTATTTGCCCAAAGTAAACCTTCTCCTTCTCCCGCTGAAACGGCTTCATCAGCCCTAAACAAACTACAGGCCAACCAAGCCCGGCTTAAAGCTAAGCAGGATGAATTATCTGCTTTGGACACCAAAATCAAAGATTTATCACAAAAACAAACCACGGCATCAAGCGAAGCGGAATTAGCCGCTGATCAATTGGCCTATATCAGCCAGCAGCTACAGACCGCCCAATTACAGTATGATCAAACTCTGCTTAGCATCACGGTGCTCAACCAGGACATTGCTGACTCAGAGAACGACATTAAAACCCTAGAGGCTGCTACCGAACAAACTCGTCAGCTTCTGCGTCATTCGTTGCGTGATCTTTACCAGCAAGAACAAACTTCTTTGTTGGATGTGGTGCTGGGCTCAACTAGTTTAAGTGCGCTGATGACCGAGCGCCGTGTTTATTATGAGATCCAACAACGCGCCTTACAATACGTTGATGAGCTAAAAGAGCGCCAGCAATCCGTTGCCAAACACCTGGCTGATTTAGATCTCCAGCAGCAGCAGATGCAGCAGCTGAAAGAACTTCAAGCATACCAACAGTCTGATTTAAATGAGCAACAAATCGCTAAGGATGATTTTTTGCGTCTCAAGCAACAGCAACAAGCCCAATATGCCCGGGAAATTGCCGAAACCAAGCAGACGCGAACCGAAATCGAGCAGCAAATGTTCTCCTTGCGCGGTCTGGGTGTTGATTTAGCATTAACTGACGCATTTCAAGCCGCTCGCTTTGCTAGTGCATTAACCAATATTCGACCTGCCTTATTGTTGGGTATTGTCAAAGTCGAAACTAACGTAGGCGAGACACTCGGCAGCGGTCATTTTCCTGACGATATGCATCCCGCGAGCCGTGATGCTTTCCTTAAGCTTACCGCCCAATTGCAGCTTGATCCTGCTAAAACACCAATTTCCCGTCGGCCGACTAATTATCAGGGATGGGGTGGTGCGATGGGCCCCGGCCAATTCATGCCCGACACGTGGCTAGGTATTGCACCTCGCTTAGGTCAATTAATCGGCAAGCCAATGCCTGACCCCTTTGCCTTACCAGATGCTCTGGTTGCTGTCGGTGTTATGATGGCTGATCGCGGTGCAACCAACCCAGCCATGGAAGCTGAAGCTATTGGTCGCTATTTGGCTGGACCTAATTGGCAATATCATCTTTGGTACAGTGCACGGGTATTAGCGGTCGCAGCCGAGTATGAAAAAGAAGGCCTTGAATAATCGTCCTGCGCCGATTAGCCTACCTAGAAGTGTCATTATCCCGCTGTTGCTATTTGTGCATTATCGTACTATCTTACGGCTTACTTAATCAGTGGCCTGACGATTATTATATAAAGTAGCCATGAGCCCATTATCTGACTCTATTCGTCAACCACTGGTGCTAATTATTGCGTTATCTATCACGTTGAATGTAACTCTATGGTTGTTAGTCTTTCTCTTATTTCCGACCTCCGACGCTGCGGTTCTTCATTATAGTATTGGTATTGGTATTGACTTTATTGGTTCCACCCGCCAGATTTACCTGTTGCCCGCCATCGGCTTGATTGTTCTGTTTGGTAATACCTTATTGGGGATTACTATTAAAAACACAGATATCAGATCAGCCTGGTTGCTTTGGAGTATTATTCCTCCGGTACACTTAATTTTACTCGGTTCATTCTTTTTGATCTGGTGGATCAATCAATAAACAATCAATATGATGGCGCAAATACACATTTCAAACCTGGCCCTGGAACTTGATTTCGACTACATCGTCCGGCGCTTTTTCTCTATACTGCCCGGCGCATTATCCTGGACCACCCTAATTGGGCTAACCGTCCTATCTTTTGTGGTTCCGTATTGGATTGCCATCTTTATCATCGTTTACGATGTCTATATCCTTATCAGAGCTATTTATATATCGGTCCATCTGGTCTACGCCTATTATCGCCAACATAGAATGCGCCACATCGATTGGATTGATCGTTGCCAGAAGATCACTAGCAATTTAGATGATTATCTTAAGCAAACCCAGCAAGATCTTAATCACCATTCCGACCGCGTTACTAAACAACTATTTAATGAGCTATTATTAACTAAGCACAGTAACGTTGCCATTCTCCCCTGGGACCAAATCCATCACGTTATTATCCTGCCTACGTACAATGAATCATTAGACGTTTTACGTCACTCACTAACATCGCTGGCGGCCACCCATTTTCCTTCCGCACGTTTGCATGTGGTGGTTGGTTTTGAAGCAAGAGCTGGGCAGGCTGCCCAGCAAAGAGCAGCCGTCTTGACCGCGCAGTTTCGTCATCAGTTTGGTTCATTTATTACCACTTTTCATCCTGACAACTTGCCAGGTGAAAAAAGAGTTAAAAGTGCTAATGCCACTTGGGCGATTCAAGCTATGGAAGAAGTTTTGCAAACAAAAAATATACCAGTCGATTATGTCTTAGTCAGTAACTTCGACAGCGATACTGTCGTCGGGCACTCTTACTTTGCGTATCTAACGTATAAATTCATCACTCATCCAGATCGCTATCGGGTCAGTTATCAACCCTTGCCCATGTATCACAATAATGTTTGGGATGCTCCCTCCTTTTCTCGCGTTATAGCTACCGGTTCTACTTTTTGGCAAATGATCGAATCAACTCGGCCCGAAAGGCTAGTCACTTTCTCCAGTCACTCCATGACCTTGCGCGCCTTGCGAGAAGTAGGTTACTGGCAAACAGATATCATTTCCGAAGACTCGCGGATATTTTGGCAATGCCTCTTGCATTATAACGGTCATTATCGCACTGAACCTCTCTATACTTCTGTCTCCATGGATGCAGCCTTAGCGGATAGTTGGTGGCAAACGCTTATTAATCAATATAAACAAAAACGACGTTGGGCATGGGGGATAGAGAACTTTCCCTATCTCATGACCGGATTTTTTCGAAATCTTAACATCCCTCTTCATACCAAATTAACTTACACGTTCCGCACCCTGGAAGGACATTATTCTTGGGCGACTACTCCTATCATTATCGCTGGACTAGGTTGGCTGCCGATTTTCTTTGGCGGTCCCCAGTTTCACAGCACAGTGCTATCGTACAGTTTGCCTTATGTGACCCGCACTATTATGACCATCGCTATGTTTGGACTTCTGGTCTCCACAACACTGTCCTTACTTCTGTTGCCCAGTCGACCTGCGCATGTTAGCCGCTGGAAATATCTGCCCATGACCTTGCAATGGGCATTATTTCCGCTCATCGCCACCATCTTGTCAGCTTTTCCTGCCCTAGATGCAGAAACACGGCTAATGCTTGGTCGTGACTTGAGTTTTAATGTTATGCAAAAGACCAGAAAATATTAATTGGCCCGTAGTGGCCTACTCTTAATTGATAAATCCGTCATAACCCCGCTCTATTTTCTCTGGCCATCTACTACTAACCTTTTCTGTACCACCTATGTTTTATAATCTCTTTGACCCCACCCCTCTAACCCAGCTCCATATTATTATTGCCGGTACGAGTTTTATACTGGTCTATCTTAGTTTGGCCATCATGCTCAAGCAACCGACACGTTTTCTACGGGTCGTGCCTGCACATCACGCCGTATATTTCGCTGGCTTTGTCCTAGTAGCCGTTATCGCCTTAATAGCCTTTGTGTCTATCGAGAGCAAACCTTTGCGTTTCGGTTTGCTCTCGGCCGCTTTTCTAACTTTATTGATCGGTCTATATGACGAACAATACTCATTGTCCCCCCGGGCACAACTAATCTGGCAAATCATGATTGCTACTATCGTTGTTTTGTGGGGCTGGCGGATCAGTTATATTAGCCAACCTTCTGCTAACGGCATAATTTATTTAGACCAATTTACCCTGGGTCCGCTGGTCTGGCCTGCATCATTCCTCACTATTGCTTGGCTGCTGCTGATCATGAATGCTATCAATTGGTTAGACGGTATTGATGGCTTAGCGGCAGCTGTTGGCGTAATCGCTTTGTCCACTCTGTCCTTATTAACCTTATTGCCATCAGTGCAAGACTCGCGGACCCTTACCCTCTCGTTGCTAGGTGCCGGTGCAGTACTTGGTTTCTTGGTATGGAATTTTCCTCCCGCTCGTGTTTTTCTCGGTACCAGCGGCAGTTGGTTTCTAGGTCTCTATATAGGTTTAGTAGCCATCATGAATGGTGGCAAAATTGTGACCACCCTACTTGTGTTAGCGATTCCGGTAGTTGATTTATTTTTTGTAATAATTCAGCGCTTATTTACTGGACGTCATCCATGGCTAGGGGATAAGACCAGCCACTTGCATTATCGTCTGGTGAGAGTTGGCTTATGTCCCCGCACCGTTGTTATCGTCGCTATCATTATTAGCCTCTTGTTGGGAGTAGGCGCATTGACCCTGCAGACACGTCAAAAAATTATCGCTTTTATCGCCTCAGTAGTTATGCTAAGTTTAATTAGTGTTGAATTGATATGGCACGCCCGCCGCTCATAATCCTCTTCGTCGCCATAGTTGTTTCTCTGGTTTCTGTTTTTGCGGCCTTCATTATAGCTCCTAGTTCCGCCTGCCGTGATTTCAACGCTGGTATCATCACCTATGACAACCACCAGCAATTATCTGTCGCCCTTGCTCGTACCACTGTCGAACATCAACAAGGATTGTCCGGTTGTTCATCGTTGCCACCAGGCCAGGGTATGTATTTTATTTTTCTTGTTAAAACCGATATCTCTTTCTGGATGAAAGATATGAAAATACCGATTGATATTGTCTGGCTATCCGATAATAAAGTTATTGGTATTACTTCCGCTGTACCGCCTCCCACTTCCCCTCAAGCCGTTTTACCGTTATATCCAGCACCCGCCCCAGTTGATGCCGTATTAGAAATTGGTGCTGGCGAAGCCCAGAAGTTGAATATCCACCAAGGTTCAACCCTTGAAATTAGCTACTAATCGGCCTTACGGCTCCTTTTCTTTTATTGATTGTTAAACCACAATACGGTTCAGATTCTCTTCACCGTTTAGCCGTGTTGATCACCGAAGCAGTCCTGTCATTACCGCAAAGTCGCTGTAGTATTACCTGTCTATTACCATTTTCTTGACAATGTGTTATTGTTGACTCATTATATTTCAATCTATGAAATTAGCTGTAATTAAGACCGGGGGAAAACAATATTTAGTTTTTGACAAACGGATCCTTAAAGTTGAAAAATTAACTATCCCAGTCGGACAAACTATCACATTCACTGACGTCCTAATGATCTCCACCGGCAAAACTATTAAAATTGGCAATCCTCAAGTATCTCAGGCTTCCGTCTCGGCTAAAATTATTCGTCATGGTAAAGCCAAGAAGGTAACCGGTGTAAAAATGAAAGCAAAAAAACGCCATAAGAAATACTTTGGTCATCGCCAGCCCTTCACGGAAATTGAAATAACCACGATAAAAACTCGCTAGTACCACCACACTTTAATTATCAATACCACCATACAGCTCAGGAAACTTCTCCTGAGCTTTTTTCGTGGTGAATGTCCAGTTGATCTTCCGCCGG
>Ga0075963_120_pt1 | contig 35880 bp, 31 predicted proteins | sample RifGroA2_FD_67989 | JGI IMG/M metagenome (GOLD analysis project Ga0075963, IMG submission 67989) | Parcubacteria bacterium GW2011_GWA2_45_14
CGACTCCGCTTACGACCTCGGCTCTCCGTTGCTTCGTTGGGATGGGTTATATGTCGGTAGCATCAACGCCGAAGGCCACATTGTCCCAACTATTACCGGTAACTACGACCTGGGCTCTACCGCTCTTCATTGGAACTCCCTCTACGTCGACTCCATCACCGCTTACGGTGACATCACTCCTAGTACCGACAGCTCCTACGACCTTGGCTCCGATGCCACTCGATGGCTCAATGTCTTCTCTGATAGCGTAGAAACCACTACTTTAGTCATTGCCACCACCGGCTCCGCCCAAATCCCCGTCGGTACTGGCCCCACAGTTGATCTTTCAGGTGAAGTCGCTATCGACACCACAGCCGACCAGTTTGTTTTCTTTGGCGCCACCGCCAAACAAGTAATCACACCTAAAGAGTACAAGAGCGTAACTCTCGAAAGCCCGACCGATGCTGATAACTTTAACCTATTTAAAGCACCATATCCTCTGACCATCACAGATATCGAATGCGTCGTTGACCCCGCCGGTGCCGGAGAGTCCGCAGTCGTTGACGTCCAGGAGCGCGACGGGACAGGGGACAATCCCGCGACTGTTGATGCCACCATCACTTGCGATAACGACGGTGCCGCCGATGATGGCGCCCTCTCCAACGGCCCTATCGACTCCGGCGACTGGGTGTCATTAGATATCGGGACCGTAACCGGCACAGTCACACAATTGACTGTAACGGTGACTTATACGGCGGATGCACAATAAACCCGCACACCTATTTTTCTTTATGTATTACTTAAATATGTCAATAGACACAAAAGATTATCATTACCTCTTTAGTATTACTAATTACCTAAAACAGAGGTTTTTCGACGAAAAACCTCCTAAGAAAATTAGGTGTGCGGGTAAACCCAAAACACTACTTCTCTTTATAAAATAATTTCTTATGTATTACGTATATCTAATAAAAAGTGACAAGGATAAGGAACTATATACAGGTTCGACAAATAACCTGCGACGAAGGCTTTGGGAACACAACCATGGAAAAAATTTATCTACTAAGTATAGAGCTCCATTCAGCTTAGTCTATTATGAAGCCTACCTTGACGAAAGTGACGCTCGGCATCGTGAAAGTAGCTTAAAACTCCGTGGAAATGCTTTGTCTCAATTAAAACGCCGCATCGCCCAAAGCCTTCTAAGAAAAATAGGTGTGCGGGTAAAGTAATTTTCAATTTACAAATACCAATTTTCAAATAAACCTCCAATGACTCAATTTTCAAAAAAGCAGCCACAAAAACAATTTCGCTTCGAAGTGGATCAGTCTGGCAGAGTAGAGGAATTAAGACGTCCCACTATAATTGCCATCGCTAATAACGAATGTGCCTATGCTTTACTAATGCCGGCAAAAATGAAGCGGACACTTTACGAAATATACAGAACATATGGCAAGCCAAAAAGATTCGGAGTTGAGATTTTTTCCAAAGCCTTAATCTATACCATATCTCAATCATCATTGAATATGCATGAGTTAATTATTGATTTGGAATATCCAGGATACAACGAGTTTATCTCCCAATCCGTTTCTAGGCATTTCAGAAAAATATATATTTCATTTGCGTCAATCGGTAAAAGCTCTCCCGCTCACAAAAAAGCGTATTTCACCTATAAGACGCGTCTTGTACCGAACAGTGTCATTAATAAAAGCAATATAAGGCATATTTTAGCCATAAAAGACGGCCGGAGAACTGTTACACCGAGAGTTTACACGGATTCGCAGTCCAACCGGCCTGTCAAAAGAAAACATAACAGAAGAAAATAGCTATGTCAAGAAAACTTACAAGCCATAAAAACAACAAACCTGACGTTTCTCCCCTATGATTAGCTATCTTAAACAAAAAAACCCCCCGCTAACTGAGGTATATAAACCTCGGGCCGGGGATTTAATCTCATTATGCCAGCGCCGATTCATCTGTCAAGGTATTATTTGCATCAAAAAAAGGAAATCAGACTTTTCTGCTTCAATCAAAGAGCTATTAGAGGCAACTAAGAATGGCCCCAGAACTGTTACACCCCCGGACAGAGCCGGACGATTCGCAGCCCACATTGGACCATCTACTCGCCATCGAACCACCAAATAAAGTTATGTCAATCGCATTTTTCAACCTAAATTACTCACAAATCGCCAACAGGCTAAGTTCCAGCGTCTTAACCCTAAAGGGTAAGAAGAAATTTTGAACTTTTAGTTGTTATTTTTCATTTTTCTCTTAGCAATTTTCGTTAATCCTATGCCAAATCCTAAACAAATTCAAAACAATAAAACCGCAGCACCTGTCAATGTATTTATCGACGAGTCAGGCACATTGCCAGATCCAAAAGATAGATTGATAGTCATCAGCGCTGTAGGCATAAGAAACCTGAAGGAGGCTAATAATATCATTAGCCGGATTAAGTCTTCATTAAGGAAAACAAAGAAAAAAGAAATTAAAGAAATCAAGTTTTATTACGCTGGTCATAACACCAAAAGGCAATTTCTTTCTGGAATAGTTTCGGCCAACTTTGATATATTTTGCTTAATTGTAGATAAAAAGGGCAGAAAAATTGCAGACAGTCCCGTCAATTATGCCATTTTACTTACAGAAATAGTTAATGAAGCCGTTGCTTGGTATAAACCAATACCAATTAAAGTAACTTCTGATAGGCATTTTCAAAGTCTCTACCACCAAAAGGAGCTTAATAATTATCTAGGCAATAGCGTAGATAAAAAGACATCACAGACGATCAAACACGTTGATAGCCAGCAAAATAAGGTAGTCAACATAGCCGATATGGCGGCTGGAGCAATTCACTGGCAATACTCGGGTAAAAATTCTCAATATTATCGCTTAATTAAGGATAATATCATTTCCGAGAAGATTGTTAGCTGGCCAAGCTTAAAACAGAAATATATGACAAATAAAAAACTCACTCGAACCGATGCAAGCATCCATCCAAGTGAGATTACTTAATATGATAACGCTGCAGCACATTATGTCAAGAGTCATGATTACAACAGAAAAAACTAAAAATCTCCCGCCATGTGAGGTATATAAACCTCGGCCGGAGATCCATGACCAGTATAGCGCTTCAAACAGCTTTGCCAACACTTATCGGATAGGGGGTACAAATGGGGTTTTAAAGCCATTCTCTTTTTCTTCTAATTGTCTTAGGACCTCACAAAAAAATCTCCCGCCATGTGAGGTATATAAACCTCGGCCGGAGATCCATTACCAGTATAGTGCTTCAAACAGTTTTGTCAATACCTATCGGATAAGGGATACAAATAAGGGTTTAAAGCCATTTTCTATCAAGGAGCTATTAGAGGCAACTAAAAATGGCCCCAGAACTGTTACACCTCCGGACAAAGCCGGACGATTCGCAGACCACGCAGGCCATCTAATAAGAAGATTAGCTATGTTTAAAGAATTGTCGAGATTTATTTGGGTAAGCGCTCACCGGTTAAGGAAGGTTGTGTATGTCCCCCTGGCCAGAGGAGGCAAGGAGGGTTTTTCAACACTCAAAAATGATAACCAAAAACCCGCTTTCGCGGGCTTTGGGGCTGGTTCTCAACCAGTGCAGGTTTCGGGCTTGTCAGCCAATGTTGCTAGTCTAGCGTCAACTACATTACCTGTCAAGTCTAATTTTTCGTCACCACTAAGAAGTGGACGTGCGGGGATTTGCACCCAGGGAACCATGGCTGACAAACCCGATCCCACACTAAGTCACGCCCACTTCAAGGGTCAGTATAGCATGTCCTTATACACAAAATCCTCCGCCAAAGTGGAGTGTATAAACTCCTGGCCGAGGATGTACTCCAACATAACCAAACCAGTAAACGTGTCAGTGACAAAATTCTAAATCCTAACTATGCCAAATCCTAAACAAATCCTCAAGGCGAAACAACCCCCATTGTTTGCTTTTGTCGACGAAACGGGTATCACCAAAGACCCAAAACAACCCAAACTTGGCCTTGGTTTGTTAGTTATAGATCGTCAGCCTCTCGTTATTAATCAAGTCTTGCGAGAAGTATTTCTTTGTGCCGTTCATGACATGAAAGCCGTGGAGGAAAGATTTAAATTCAAATTTACATATATTACCCATAGCAGTCTGCCTTACTATAGAGCAATTATTGACATCCTTTCCCAATATAAAGATCACTGGCACTTCACTTCCATTCAAGCAAAGCGCAATCGTCAGCCCTTCTGGTCTCAATATCTGTTATTACTGACTAAATTACTTGGTTCCGCCGATCAACCATTAATTGTCCTCGCGGATCACTTGAATAAACCAAAAAGGTCAAAAGCAGGCCTTTCAAGCCTCCTCAACAACACTCCTAATTTAATCAATATTTTACAAATTGAAAGCCAAGGAAGCATTTTGCTTCAAGTTGCTGATGTTCTCTTAGGAGCCACTGCTTATATAAAAACTGCTGGTAAAGACCAACTGAAAAGAGAAATATCTCAACGAGCTGCGGAATTACTAAGAATAAAAACGGGAGCCGGTATAGATCCAATCTATGCGACTCCCAACATTTATAAGGATAACAATAAGTGAAGATATGTCAAGTCTTTATTTGCATAAAAAAACGAGGGATATTACCGAGGGACGAAACCCCATATAAATCCTAAATATGCCAAATCCTAAACAAATCCAAAATACTCGAACACTAAGTCTAAAAAACCCTAATGTCAAAATCCAAATGACAAATCAAATCCCAAATCCAAATGCCAAATTCGACTTGGAGGAGCGCACATCAAGGTTTGGTGAGGCTGTTATAGATTTTTCCCATTCCATCCCTTATTCGCCCATTAACAAGCCCCTCATCAGCCAAATAGTCCGCTCTGGCACAAGTATCGGCGCTAACTACATGGAAGCAGATTGCGCAGAATCCAAAAAGGATTTCCGTCACAAGATTGCCATCTGTAAGAAAGAGTCAAAAGAAACTTGCCATTGGTTACGTATGATCGCTAAGGCCAACCCAGCGCAAACCAAGGAATGTCGCATCCTCTGGCAGGAAGCCCGTGAATTCACCCTGATATTCTCCTCGATTATTAATTCACCCAAGAAATGATTTTTAATATGACAGCGGCAGGACTCATTCTAAACGTGCAAACCATACCTACTCTGCCGTCATTGGAGGCTTTGTCATTTGGCATTGAATTGCCTGCCGGCCGACTTATCCGTCATTTTATCTATCGTACCTTCAGTAAAGATGACGGCTTCAACGAACGTGGAAGCATAAGTACAGGCTATGCTATTTGGATTTTGGCATTTGTCATTGAATTGACATTTGGATTTTGACATTTGGATTTTATGAGCATTCTTCCCTTCAAAATAGATAAACGTGAATTGCTTAAGGTAGCGATATCATCGTTCTTAGCCTTCATCCTGACTTTCAGTCCCATTCTCCCTTCCTTCAAGCTCGAGCACTTCAAACTTCTCGGCGCCCTCACCTCCGAAGCCTCTTACATCACCTGGACCGGCGCCGGCAGCGATAACCGTTGGAGCAACCAGGAGAACTGGAACGAACATATCGTCCCGGGGGCTGACGACGTAGCTACATTTAATGGAACATCCATCAAGGACGTCCTCATAGAAAATGATATCAGTGTCGCCGGCATTCAAATTGACGAAGATTACAATGGTACGGTTACCCTTACCTCTACCCAGCGCATAACAGTCGGCACTGATGGTATCACCCAAAAAGGTGGTACCTTCGACGGTGGCCAAACACCTATGATAGTATATGGCTCTGTAAAGGTGATGGCAGGACACTTCATCGCCCCAAAACAAGACCTTGAAATAAAACAGCACCTGGCCGTCTTCACCGATCAATTTGACCACAACACCGGCACCATCTATTTCACCGGCGGCGACCAAGTTATCGTTGGCTCTGTCTCGCTTAATAATTTCATCAAACAAGTCACTGCTTACCATAATCTTCAACTGCAATCCGGCAGCCTCATAAACATTCAAGGTAAACTAACTCTTTCCGGCACTATCCTAGCTCCTCTCGACTTGCGCTCATCAATCGACGGCCAGCCCGCCTCAATTAACGCGCAAGGCGGTGCAGATGTATCATTCGTCGACGTCAAAGACATCATCAATATCGGTAATATAATCTCCTGCCCAGACACCTGCATCAATTCCGGCAACAATAACGGCTGGACGCTTCCGTCTCTGCCCGCTTCCATCGCTCCGTCTATAGACCAAGGCCTAGTGAGCGGCGTGATCGACAATGTGAAAAAAGTTGTCCCTGTAACCAACCTCCTACCCCCCATTAACGCTAAACCAAGCCAAGACCAGCCCTCTATCAGCCCGTCAATTAGCCCAGAACCAGGCTCTGAGCCATTACCTGAAACACCAGCCACAGAAGAACCTGTCACCGGTCCGCCTGCCCTCGGCAACCCTCCCCAGCTTTCCCCCTTGTCCGGTCTTTTCCCGGCCAAGCCTCTCGTAGTCGAAACAATCACCACCCCGGGCGAAGAAGGCGTCGTCTCGTTCGATGCCGATCAGGACCCAGCCTTCACCCTGGAATTCAAACCCGTGGACAAAGCCGTCATTTTCCAGCCTATCGATGCCGAAATAGTCTCCAAAGAGGACAATATAGAAGGTCGTACGATTCTCCCTTCAACCACCCCCGCTGCCTCACCCGACGCCGTAGAAACACCGAGCACCGGGAAAACACCTGGTGTTGACGGAGAAACACCAGGTGTTGAGGAGGTGCCAGCCTCACCCGGGAGCACTCCAGGAGGGTACGTCAGTACCTCTCCTGGAGTGAAGGAGGGTGAGGAGCCGTCCAGAGTGCCGGTTATTTCTCCCACTCCCGCTGTCGCCGGTAGCATCACAACAACGGCCGGGAACACACCTGGTGTTGACGGAGAAACACCGGGTGTGAAGGAGGCCGTCACCCCCTCCGCCTCTCCTTTCTCCTTCCTCCGCAACTTCTTCTTCGCCTCAGCTGATGCCGAAGAAACAACCCCTACCCCTTCACCGTCCGCTAGCCCCGCTACCGAACCCGTTGCCCAAACAATCGTTACAACCGCTGCACTTCTCGATCCCGATGGCGCCCTCACTTCCATCAAACCGATTATCCAAGAGGTAGACGGCACGACAACCATCAGTTTAGCCAAACCCGCCAGCAACTTCCGCCCTGGCAAATACACTCTCCAGGTCACTGTCACCCAAGACGGGTACATCTCTGAAGCGAAGCAAGACTTCACTTGGGGTGTCCTTGCCATGAATATTAACCAATCCACCTACCAAGTAGGGGAAACCGCCCAGCTAGGCTTTGGTGTTCTAGATAACTATGGCCGCACCATCTGCGACGCAGTGTTATCCCTGGATATAACCTCACCGAGTGGTCAGACCACTACCCTCCACACCCCCCAGGATATTCAAATATCTCCTGACTGCGGCGGTACCACCCACACCGTCCTCCCGGATTACCAGACCGCCTACATCCCGGACACAACCGGCACATATAACCTGCTCCTCACTGCCCAAACCAAGAACGGCACCCGTCGTATGCGTCAGCAGCTTGAAGCTACCTCTGACGCCCCCTTTGTTACCAAGCGTGAGTCCGCCACCCGTCTCTATCCTCCCACAGAGTATTCCATGTCCGTCACCCTCACTGCTAACCAACCTTTCACCGGCTCCATCGTCGAACCCGTTCCTCCCGACTTTGCTATCACGAACATCTCTAACAATGGTGAGCTAATTACTGAATATAAAGAAACACCGAGCACCGAGGATACCGCCGTCGTTGACACACCGGGCACCGGGAAAACACCTGGTGTTGACGGAGAAACACCGGGTGTGGAGGAGGCCGCCACTGCAGCCACACCGGGTGTGTCTGCCGGGCCGGACTCACCCGGTGTGGAAGTCGGGCCTACACCCGCCGTGGAGGTCAGGAATTCAAGCACCGGGAAAACACCTGGTGTTGACGGAGAAACACCAGGTGTTGAGGAGGTGCTCTCACCCGGTGTGGGGGATGAAGCCGCCCCCCAAGTTGCCCGCCAATACATCATCTGGCACGACATCACCCTCCAAGCCAACGACTCTCTTACCCTCACCTACACCTATGACGCCCCCGACATCAGCCCAGAATTTTACCTTCTCGGACCGCTACAGTTGATAGCAGCGAATGATAAATTAAGCGCGGCGGGCAACCAAAAAACCGCGCAGAGCGCAGTTTTTGGTGAGTCTAACTTGACGCACAACTCAGGCTTGTCAACCTATCAACAGTATAGCAGAGCAAATAAAAGTGAAACAGCAGTTTCTACTCCTGGGGTTACTGATTACTTTTCAAGCTTATCACTTGCGCTTGTGGGGATCTTGCCGACGATAGGTAGCGTGAAAGAAGATAGCCAAGCCCAAAAACATAGCTCCTACAGCCAGGTAAAGCAAGATGAGAACATTGTCGGGATTGATAGTTATCATAACTATGCTGGTAATATTACCAAACTTGCTACCCATAGCACAAGAGAAATCAGCAGACCGGTGGTACCTAGCCAAAGCGGGATCTCGCCCAGTAAGGCTTGCAGCACAGTCGCGCCAAATACTATCTGTCCAAGACCGATGAACACGTCGGCCAGTTTATCCAGTCTCTTTAATGTCCACTTCCAGTTCATGGCTAATTCCATTGTGTCACTATATCACAAAATTATTCCCACCGCTTGGGCGCAGGAAGGCGCGCCCAGTAACACACCGGATGTGTCCGGCACAATTTCTCCCTCTTACGAAAGGGGAGACCAAGAGGGGGTTTCGGAAGCGTCCCCGTCATCAGTCATTGAAAATTCAAATATTGAAAATTCTTTGGGCATTGGGCATTGGTCATTGGGCATTCCCGAGGACCAGGTCCTCTGGTCCGAGCCTCATGCCTGGCAGCTCGCCGCTGACGCTTCCCTTTACTGGATTGGCGCCTCCGGCGGCAGCAACAATACCGCCTCTAACTGGAGCACCACCAACCCCACCGACTGCACTGGCACCCCATCGGGCGCCGCTCCCGGCACCTCCGACATCATTATTTTTGACCCTGATTGCGACAACAACATGGCGCTGGACGTATCGGAAAGTGTCGCCGGCGTCAGTTTCGTCATTGACTATATCGGCACGGTTACTCAGGCTGCCAGCGTTACTCTTACCGTGGGCACAAGCGACTATATCCAGGCTGGCGGCACTTTCGTGGGCGGAGATTCTGCCATTACTTTTAACGACGCTTTTACGCAAAGTAATGGTGCTTTTACCGTTTCTTCGGGTACTACTACTTTTATTGGAAGCGTTACTATTTCCGGCGGCACCTTTAATCATAATAGCGGGACTATCGCGGTTACTGGTAGCAGCACCACCTGGAATGTTTCCACCTCTCTTACTGTCAATAACTTTACGATAAATAAAACAAGCTCCCTTTCTATCGCCACCGGCGACACTATTGTTGTTAATGGCACCACTACCCTAACAAATGGCATATTCGGCTCTATCGGCGGAAACGGCACCCTCAACGCTAAAGGCCCTATATCTGTCGCTGCTACCTTTGATGGATTTACTTACGGCACCAGCGTTTTTCTCATAGACGGCACGGGTGACCAAAGTTTTGTTATTCCTAATGGCGCCCAGCTTCCCATTATCACTTTAAACAACAGTCTAACCACCATTAGCTTTGCCGCTGGTGCCACCGCCACCATGGAAGGCTCTTTCACTCTCCAAGCAGGCACATTCACCGCCTCCTCCGGCACGACGCAGTTCGCAAGCAATGTCACCATAACCGGCGGCACCTTTAATCATAATAGCGGGACTATCGCGGTTACTGGTAGCAGCACCACCTGGGATGTTTCCACCTCTCTTACTGTCAATGATTTTACGGTGAGTAAGGGCAGTAGCGATACTTTAACTATTGCCGATAACGACACCATAGTTGTTAATGGCACCACTACTTTAACTGACGGTCTTATCAGTCAAACCACCATTCCCGCCGCAGGTTCTGTAGCAGCGCAGGGAGATGTTACGGTAGGTTCATTATTTGATGGCGGCACCGCCACTCTTACTTTCGCTGGCTCCGCCGCCCAAACCTACACCGACTCCGGCGGCAACGAACCCGACGGCGACATCACTATAAACAAACCATCCGGCACAGTCACCCTCGCCTCTGCCGCCGACTGGAACGTCGCTGGTCAAGACATCACCATCACCCAAGGCGTCCTAAACCTGGCCGGAAATGCGCTAAACATGGCCGCTGCAAGTCTCTTTACTATCGAGGCAGAAGGTACCCTGGCTCTGAACGGCACCGAAACCATCCCCACCATCGACACCAACAACGGTACCGTCATGTACAACGGAACAGGAGAGTACAACGGTCTTAAAGCCGGGGACTCTTACAACAACCTCATCATCAATAACGGCCTAACCGGTTATTGGAAGCTGGATGACGGTACCGGCACTACTACCGTCTCTGACTCCTCCGGTTACCGCTACGGTCTCACCACCACCAACGGCACCGCCTGGGAATCTGCCGCCAAACCATCTCTCCAATACTCTAACCCCTACACTTTAAGCTTTGACGGCTCTGATGACTACGCCATTGGCTCAGACTTCCTAGACGCATCAGACACCGCTGACCTCTCCATCTCCGGCTGGTTTAAGCGCTCTTCCTCGGATACCGACGACACTATCATCGCCAAGAAGAACAGCGACGAAGCCTCTGACCTCGGCTGGCTCCTCAAACTCAATGACACCTCTGACACCGTCAACTTCACCATCTCCGACGGTGCTAACCAGTACAATCTGGAATCTACCACCGCCTACACCTCCACCGGCTGGCACCACTTCACTGCCGTCTGGGATCAGGACTCTGCCGCTAATAGCGAGATCTTCCTGGACGGTCTGGATGACAACGCTACTGACACCGGCACCATCGCCAACATCGGTGATGCCAGCAATGCCGTTAACTTCACCCTCGGTGCCGAATCTGATGCCGGTGAGCCTTTCCACGGTTATCTGGATGACCTTAAGATATATAACCACGTCTTATCTGAACAAGAAATCAACTCCCTAGCCGCCGGCAGCATCAGCCCCACTGGCACTGGTCTCCAAATGCTCGACGCCAACCTCGACGTCAACGGTGATCTCACTCTCAACTCCGGTGAACTAGACGTCTCCAGTAGCAACTACACCATCAACGTTGCTGGAGCCTTCGAAAACAACGGCGCTCTCTTTAACCCCAGAACTAGTACCGTCACCCTCGACGGCACCACCGGTTCCCATGAACTCCAAAGCGGGGGACAGTCGTTCAATAACTTAACTGTCTCCGGCAATGGCGGTACCTGGACTCTCCAAGACGACCTCGACGTCAACGGCACCTATGCTCAATCCAACGGCACTCTAAACACTAACTCCACCGACAACTGGACCATCCATGCCAATGACTTTGATCAAACCGCTGGCACCTTCACTCCTAACACCTCTACCGTCGTCATCGACTCCGCTTCTAACCAAACCATCCAGGCTGCTAGTAGCCTCTACAATCTCCAAACCGAAGATCCCACTGAAACGAGTCTCGTCGGCTACTGGAAGTTCGACGAAGGCCAGGGCACCACTGCCGCCGACTCTAGTGGTAGTGGCAACACCGGTACTCTCACCAACGCTCCTAAGTGGACTACCACCGTAACGAGTACCATCTCCTACGACAACCCGTATTCCCTCGACTTTGATGGGACAAATGATTATCTGCAATCAGACTACAGGCTCTCGTCGCCATTTCCACTGTCAGCGATGGTCTATTCACGTGACGTGACGAATATTAATACATGGTTTTATGATCATGGGACGTTTCTCAATTTTTACAATGAATCATCCCGCTTTAAAATTTGGGCTGGTTCAGAAATCTCCGGAACAATTCCCATTGCTAACAATACGTGGTATCACGTCGCAGTGACCTACGATGGCACAACGATTTCGCAGTACGTAGACGGAAGCCTTGACGTCGCAGCCGATAGGTCGCTAACTCTGGGGGCGGACTTTCGTCTCGGATACCATAGCATGGGAGGTAGATCGTGGGACGGCCACCTCGACGACGTCCGCATCTACTCCGCCGCCCTCTCTGCCCCTGAAATAGCTAATCTCTCCGACGGCCACTACGCCAACGGTGACTCCGGTACTGCCACGCGCCTCCGGCTTCACCGACCAGACCGGCACCGTCACCCTCGATGGCACCAACCAAACCATCCGTGGCACCACCACTTTCTACAACCTAACCGACCAGGAAACCTCCACCGACACCCTTACTTTCGAAACTGGTAAGACTCAAACCATCGCCGGTACTCTTAACTTTGACGGTGCTTCTTCTAATCTCCTCTCCCTCCGTTCTAGCGTCCCCACTACCCGTTACACCCTCGACGTCACCTCTCCCCAAACCCTCACCTACGTTAACGCTCAAGACTCCAACGCCTCTACCAGCGATATCACTTGCTTAACCGATACTTGCGTCAATGGCGGGAATAACGACAATGCGGAAGCCTCCCCCCATTGGGCCTTCTTCGCCTCCTTCCAGGCCGCCGTCTCCGGCTTCTGGAACATCGGCACCACCTGGGGCGGGGCTTGCAGTGGTTCCTGCACCGAAGGCACTGACTATCCCAGTTCTGTTAACACCGCCACTATTCCTACCTACAAAGTCACTCTCAATGGCACTGCCGCCGCCAGTAATCTAAGCGTCTCTTCCGGTGGCAGCTTAAACCTATCTGGTTACGACTTAACCGTCGCTAACGACTTCGTCCTTAACCCCGAAGGCACCCTCATCGCTCAAGGTAGCGAAACCATCCCCACCATCGACACCAACAATGGTACCGTCATGTACAACGGAACCGGAGAATACAACGGTCTTAAAGCCGGGGACTCTTACAACAACCTCATCATCAATAATGGTCTAGTTAGTTACTGGAAGTTTGATGATGGGACGGGGACTACCGTCTGGTCCGACTCCTCCGGTTACGGCAACCACGGCACCGGCGCTGGTGCCACTGGCGCTAACAACACTCCCCAGGCGAACGCTAACAACGCCGCCTCCCTGAACTTCTCCAATCCCTATGCCCTGGACTTTGATGGGACGGATGATTATATTACCGTTCCCGACAGTGATTCTCTAGACATCGGCACCAATGATATTACGGTGACTGCCTGGCTTAAAACATCCCAAACGTATGGTGGAGTCTTCCACAGCCTCGCTACTAGTAGTTGTTCAGCAAATCCTGGATTCAATGTCAGGCTTGTTTCAGGGAAGCTCGCGGGTTGTATTGCTAATTCAGGATCCAGTACTGATCAGGTTGTCTCCGGCTCTCTCGTCAATGATGGCAACTGGCACCACGCTGTCTGGGTGTTTGATCGCGACGATAAACTGTATGCCTTTAAAGATGGTGTAAAATACTCTGGACTAACTATCTCCTCAATAAATGGCACAGTGTCTAATAACGAAACTAAATATCTTGGCAGTCTCTCCGGACCAAGTACGTACTTCAACGGTCTCCTCGACGACGTCCGCATCTACAACCACGCTCTCACCGAACAAGAAATCAATACTCTAGCCGCAGGCAGCATCTCTCCCACTGGCACTGGTCTCCAAATGCTCGACGCTAACCTCGACGTCAACGGTGATCTCACTCTAAACTCCGGTGAACTCGACGTCTCCTCCGCCAACTACACCATCACTGTAGCAGGTAGCTTCGACAACAACGGCGCCCTCTTTAATCCCCGAACCAGCACCGTCACCCTCGACGGCACTTCCGGCTCCCACGAACTCCAAAGCGGGGGACAGTCCTTCAATAACCTCACTGTCTCCGGCAGTGGCGGTACCTGGACCCTCCAAGATGACCTCGACGTCAACGGCACCCTCGCCCAATCTAGCGGCACCTTAAACACTAACTCCACTGACAACTGGACCATCCATGCCAATGACTTTGATCAAACCGCTGGCACCTTCACTCCTAACACTTCTACCGTCGTCATCGACTCCGCCTCCAACCAAACCATCCAAGCCGCCTCCTCTCTCTACAACCTCCAAACCGAAGACCCCACCGAATCCAACCTCGTCGGTTACTGGAAGTTCGATGAAGGTCAGGGCACCACTGCCGCAGACTCTAGTGGTAGTGGCAACACCGGCACCCTCACTAACGCTCCCAAGTGGTCTACCACCGTCACCTCTACTATCTCCTACGACAATCCGTACTCCCTGGACTTTGATGGGACGGATGATTATGTGAATGTGGGAAGCATAGCTCCACAAAATGCGTTTACTATTTCCGTTTGGGCTAAAAGGGACACGGTTTCCAGCACCTACGACGTAATTTACTCAACTAATGCCAATTACGCAGGTTTGATAGTTTATGACAACGGCAGTATAGCTCTTTTGAATACAGACGGTTATGTCATTAAAACTTGGGTTAATGTCTGGACAGATAAGACAGAATGGCATCATATTACTTATACCCAGAGCGCTACGGGTGCTAGTTCTCCTGTTGAGTTATTTTTTGATGGAGTAAGTGTTGGTTCAGATACTGTTACTACTGAAACATTAGACAGTTTTACAATTGGTGAGTTTGTAACGTTATTTTCGGAAAGATACTTTGGTGGCACCCTCGACGACGTCCGCATCTACTCCGCCGCCCTCTCTGCCCCTGAAATAGCTAATCTCTCCGACGGCCACTACGCCAACGGTGACTCCGGTACTGCCACCAGACCGGCACCGTCACCTTAGACGGAACCAGCCAAACCATCCGTGGCACCACCACCTTCAATAACTTAACTGACCAGGAAACCACTTCAGACACTCTGACCTTCGAAACAGGCAAAACTCAAACCATCGCCGGCACCCTCAACTTCGATGGCGCCATCTCCAACCTCCTCTCCCTCCGTTCTAGCGTCCCCACCACCCGCTACACCCTCGACGTCACCTCTCCCCAAACTCTTACCTACATTAACACTCAAGACTCTAACGCCTCCACCAGTGATATCACCTGTCTGGATACTACCTGTGTTAACGGGGGAAACAACGACAACGCCGAAAGCACTCCCCATTGGGTCTTCACCGCAGTCGCTGCTAGAAGTCGTATCATGATCATCTCCCTCCTCAACAACCTCAACCTTTCCCCCCTGTCCACCTCGGAGGTAGACAATGGGTAGGTAAACCCCCTTTACCCCTTGTACGTTCCTGGAACGTACATTGCCCCCACAACCCAAATTAACCACATGTACGTTCCTGGAACGTACAAAGGTAACATAGGTAATAAGATGCTGGTAAGTGGATTAACAGGAATGTCATTACTCAACCTCAAGCAGATACTATACTGACTGACTTAAAAGAGAATAAAAAAGAAAACACCTCAAATAAGCTTAGCCTTTCCCTTTTGCCGAAAATGTATCTTCCGTGGGTGTATGCCTAAGATATGACAGACAATGCTTTATCATGGACTACCGTTGACATTGGCAGTGAACCACCCGCTGATTACTATTGTCCTACTCGCGATGTAGCCGATGGCCGATTACCAAAATTATTTGCCTTAGCTGTTCAAAATAGCCTTAGTGAGAATAAAGCCTCTCTTCTTACGGCTCTGGCTGCCGAGCTAACTGCCAACTGTTTCGATCATAATCTCGGTTCCTGGCGTGATATATTCGGCTGCTGGCTGTCGTTTCAATATGTAAATCAATCCCTTGCCATCGTCGTAGCCGATCGGGGGCAGGGGATACTTCAATCGTTGAAACATGTCGATGCTAATCTAAACTCGGACCATGATGCCTTAATTGTAGCTCTAACTAAACAAATAAGTGGTCGTTATCCCGAGCGTAGAGGTCGTGGGCTAAAATTCATCATGGCTTCACTCAACCAAGAATTTCCTCGGGCACGATTTATTATTCATACTGGAGAGACAAGATTTGATGCCGTATTTCCCCTTGGAAATACTGACCTAGCCTCACTTTTAACCAACCCAAATAAAACAGTGTTAGGCACTTATGCAAAACTTGTAATAGTCAGTAATGTCAAGTAAGGTACCCGTATGCGTATTGATATGAATCAATTTGGCCGATTTCTAATCTCTCGACCAGCCGGCCGCGAAGCCTTTCTGGCTGCCCGCGCCTATTCACTGCCCAAAAATACTAATGCAAAAATTGAGCTGGATTTCAGTCACGTAACTGTTCTCACCCCTTCCTGGATTGATGAGTTTATGCACGGCTTAGAGCAGGAGTACAAGCCTGATCAAATAAAAGTCTTACCCACCAATAACTCCAGCGTCACTTTAGCGTTAAAGGCTATCCGCAACTAACCAAACCACCGCAGGTTGACCCCCTATTATGTACACCCCCCGTAGTGTACATGTTCTACCCTTTGTACGTTCCTGGAACGTACATTGCCCCCACAACCCAAATTAACCACATGTACGTTCCTGGAACGTACAAAGGTAACATAGGTAATAAGATGCTGGTACAGGATTACAACCGCATGATGCAGCTCATTAGATTTTTTTCTCTTCCAAAACCACCCGCCAAATTTTCCTTATTTATTAATCGGGATATCCGAGTGCGACAAATTGGTTTTGAATCCACCGTAGTAGAGATTTCTCAAACACAAAACAGTTCCATAAGACTTTTATCTTACTGTCTGATGCCCACGCACTTTCACCTTCTGGTTCAACAGTTGACTCCTAGTGGACTAACCAATCTTTTACGTAAGACACTGGATGGTTATAGCCACTATTTTAATACTAAGTATAAGCGCCTTGGTCCGCTTTGGACCGGACCATTCAAGAACGTTTTAATTGAAGACGATGAGCAGCTACTACACGTCACCAGGTATATTCATCTTAATCCCACCACCGCTGGTCTCGTTAAAAAACCGGAAGACTGGCCATACTCTTCTTACCGGGAATACATAACGCCGGATGAAGTTGAGCATCCTCTGACCAATCGAGCGGGGATTATCGACATGAAAGCCAGTGAGTATAAAGCATTCGTCAATAACCAAAAAACTTACCAGCGCGAACTTGCCGTCATAAAAAAACAAATTCTGGAATAATCATCTCTACTAACCCTTTGTACGTTCCTGGAACGTACAAAGGGTTAGTGAGGTGGGAACTCTCTGCTCTGCTTGTGATATAATTTTGTTATGCTCGCTGATTGGATCTTAAAGATATTAGGTACTGATCCCTCTGAATTTCCTCGACCAGAAAATAAATGGCCAGTAATTTTCGCCGACCTGACAGACCTGCTCGTGCCAGTCGTCATTACAGGGCTTTTTATATTACCTTTACTAATTATCAAATTCCGGAAAAACCCCTTCACAGCCTTGAATGTTATTCTTGCTGTAATTATCGGCGCCCTACTGGCTTACGGCGCGTGGTGGCTCAACGAATGGTCGTACGGTTATGGTCAGGCCGTTATTTTCCGCGCCATCTATGAGTAACTTAATCAAGCAGCTAAACCGCCTCGCCGTCTATATCTTTGTTGTAGCAGGGCTACTGTTAGCCGCCTCTTCCCATGCCGAAATAGTCATCGGTCCGGGTGATCCGCCTTGTTTCGTTGATCCAACTCAACCGCAATGCCGTAAGCCGGTGCTTATCGTTCCTGGACTTGGCGCCTCCTACAATAAAAAACTGATGCTTAAAGACCAAGCCAGCGATAACTGGAAATTTGCGCCCAGCGTGGACTGGTTTGATTCCTTAATAACCAGATTGGAAAATGAAGGCTACGAAGAGGGCAAAGACTTGTTTATTGTTCACTACGACTGGCGCCAGCCTAACTTGTACTCCGCTATCCAATACCTTGTGCCCGCCATCAATCAAGCCAAACAGATATCAGGCGGCGATAAAGTGGACATTATCGCGCACAGCATGGGTGGGCTGGTCGCTCGAGCCTACGCCCAGAGTGAAAATCTGTATAACGAGGACGTAGACCAATTGATTTTTTTGGGGACACCAAATGCCGGTGCCGCGGGTGCATACATTGCCTGGGAGGGTGGAGATTTTCCTCCCACATGGGATTTTTGGACAAGACAATGGATTAGAAGAATAGAAGAGGCACTCAAAAAAACTCGATATCAACCAGACCTTAAACGCCCCCTCTCCTTCCGCGCCTTCTTCCCTTCGCTCAAAGATCTACTGCCAATCGAAGACTACCTCACCCAAGATGGTAATCCAATCGCGGTCGGGGACGTAACCGAGCAAAATGACTTCATCCTCCAACGCTGGCGCGACGGGCACGCCAATCCTGACCCTCCACAACCGAACTCCAGCCAAGGCGATCAAACCGTGCTCACGGAAAGCGTTCAAAGCATTTCCGCGAACAGTAATATTGTTCTCGACAATATCAGACACGAAGAGCTTCCCGGTGAAGCTCAAAATCATCTGGCCCAACTTCTCACGCAAAATCCTCAGGCTGATTTCATCCCCGCCATCTTGGCGCAGGCTGCCGTCGGCATCGACATTCTCTCGCCAGCCGTTCCCACAGTAACCGGACCGAACGGTGAAATACTCTCGCCTGATCAGAACACCTTCCCCAACGCTGACTACGACTGGGATCAAACGGATCCTGACGATACGATCAAATCCCTGACCATTACCGACCCACCTGATGGGGAATACACCGTCCAAGTTACCGGCACCGATGCCAGCCAGCCCTTCATGTCACGATTATTACCTTTCATTCCGTTCGCCTTAGCCGCGGACAGCGAATACACCATTGTTATTTCCTACGCTGACCAGGACGACACTGAATTTTTTGAGCAAACTCAACCCACGGAACCAGATCAAATTGACACCTACTACTTCACTATCGGCGCAGGCCAGTTTCAAATGGAAAAAATAGACATCAAAGAACTTCTCCAACAGCTCATCGCCCAAGCCAAACAAACCAAAAAAGATTGCCCGTTGAAAGGTTACCAACGCGCTAACATCACCCGGCCAGCCACGCACGCCCTAAGCGACCTAACCAACTATGAACAACGCTTAGCCAATAATCGCCAATCATCAGCCAGCCGGCAATTACGCTCCTTCTATCAGCACTTGGACGAAATCAACCGGGCGCTGCACTTCCTACCACAGCAGTCCAACTGCCAAAACTTAATTAACAACCTGATAGCTTTGCTGGATAAAATACGCGCCAATGCTCCGCGTTAACCATCCATACACACCAATACGTATATTTAATTAAGGTGAAATAGCATTGGTATATAAAGGTCAGCTTCTTTCTGTGTGTATAACTACCCTTCACCAAAAAAATGCGAAGTGCTACTTTCAGTACACGCATATCAACTTTTAAATTACTAAATATTATGTCACAAGAGCCATCGACTTCTTCAACTAAACCACAAAGTCCCACCACAGGAAAAATAAAACCGCACCGCCGCCGTCGTGGTGGAATCCTCAATTTTCTGCTTTTTGTTGGCATCATTGGTGCTGTCGCCTTATTCTTCTGGGCGGAACAGCAACGACGTGACGCTTTGAGCAAGTTGGAACAAACCGAACAGCAATTACAGGAAATTAAAGAATCAACCGAACGCAGTGGTCAGCAAGTAGCTGACGAGGTGTTAGGCAAAGTTCGGCAGCATATCAATTTACCCGAGGAACTTCAACCTACAGTAGCCACCATCATTGACGTTGATCGGCTCCGCGAAACCAGTGATTTCTATAAAGAAGCCAAAAACGGTGATCATCTTATCCTCACGGAAACTAGGGCTATCCTCTATAATCCTGACACAGACCGCATTGTTGACGTTGTGCCTGTGATGCTAAATCCCGAGGATGCAGCCGCACCAGCTGACGATACAGAAGGTGATACCACTGGCGCTGGTACCGATACGGGAACGAATACTGGTGCTAACACCACAGGCGGAGGAACGGGCCAGCAAGCTACTCCAGCCGCTGCCACTGCTAGCCCAGACGCACAAAACGCCCCCGCAAATCCCTAATTAAGACTACGTGTCAGGCGCACCTAGGCAACTAGCATCAGCTAAATAGAGTCAATAATAACATAGGCACTGCATACGCAATGCCTATGTTATTATATGATATTGGCTTAATTAACCAGAACAACAGGAAAAACCAAAAGTAGGCCACAAGCATGCTCATTATGGGTCTCAAGCGGCTTTTCCCACTGCGCAGAAAACCACCCCGCCGCAGGCGGGGCGGGGCTCCATAGACCATAAATGGGAAACACTAAATGAATGCCGTTTACATGCCAGATTTATCAGGTTACAGTGTTTATTCTGGTTCTTTTTAACGCACCTAGATAGTAAGAGATTAGGTATTGCTCATGACAAAATGTCAGGATGAAAGCTGCTCAGGACACATCGACTATTGGACATCTCACCAGATTGAAGTTAACTTCTTCTCACACAGGAAAGCCGTCATCTGTAACGTCTGCGGCATGGTCTATTGGCCCAATGGACGCGCCCTCTATTGTCCTAATCGCCCAGGAGCTGTCTACAAATCCAGCCTCGCTGGTCAACCCTTACGGCTAACGAAACTGCCAGGCCAACCAGTGTTAGGATAAAGCCTGTCGCTATTAACCTTGCGCCCCCCACCTATCTGTATAGGTGGTTTTTTTCGTCTCCGTACCTTATTAGACCCTCATTCCGCAACGTGTATTACTCATTGGTTTCATCCTATGGTTGCGACTGGAAAGTCAGTTATATCCTTCAACATGTATAACTTATGCGAAAAGTAAATATTCACCGGTTATTATCAAGCCAGGTATCCTCCCCCCGACTGCGTCCTCCCGAAGCCTTGTCCCAAAAGGATCCCTTTAGGAGCGAAGGCTGGGATAAAGAGGATTTAAGCGGGTTAGCGTTACAGTTACCCCTTGCTCCCTTTGTTCAGTGTAGTAATCGTTCACCGGTTAAGGGTGGATTACTAGGTTAAGCCATATTTAGAGCCAGAAAAAGAAGGTTTTCTTAAAAGTGAAAAATTATAACGTCTTATCTTAGCCAACAGGTAAGAGCATGATAATCAGCTTAGTTTTAACGGCGACCATATTTTTAGCGTTTATCAGTGCTTACCCCATTGATCGTGGCAGCGCGCTTCGCCCCCAAGCCATTCAGATGTTGCAAGAGAAAATAGGAGAGACCAGCCCGGATTCAAATCAAGCAGTTGAGGAGAGTGATAGCAATGCCACTGCCAGTGAGCCTGCACCTTCTCTTGATAACCCGCCTTCTGTCGCCGGTACCAGTAACAAGGCTGACTCCAACGTCAAGCAAGTCATCGAGAAGGATATAACCAGCGACTCAGTCAAAGTTAAAATTGAGCAAAAGGTCGACAGTAACCAGCCCGTTCGTAACAAAGTAAACGTCAAAATAGATACCGGACAGGATCCGCCCCTGGTCCAGATTAGCACCCAGCCAACCATAGTTAATTGCTCCGTTGATTCCTATGACTGTGCTGACTTTACCACCTGCCCTGCAGCTACTAATGTCTATAACGCCTGCTCCACCGATATTCACGAGCTCGATCCAGACAACAATGGCACCCCATGCGACGGCCTCTGTACCTCGAATTAACCCTTTGTACGTTCCAGGAACGTACAAAGGGTAACAAAGGGTAAAATCTGCTTTACCAATTAGTCCTATTTAGCCATGCCTTTGCTAAAAATTCGTCCCCGTCGTACCATCTGAAATATAATTATGGAATTAAATGAACCATGTCGTTAGCTTGCCCAAGCCACCTTACCTGCGATTATCGCGGTAACAATCGGTGGTCTGTTTTTCATCGCCGGGCAAAATATGCAAACGATCATCACTGCCAAACCAGACCGCGAGATTACGATGAGCGGCACTGGCACTGTTAAGATCGAACCTACCATCGCTCGCTTCACCATCAGCGTGGAAACTATTAAACCGCACCAGACTCCGAGGGAGCGCTTAGGCACCATCCAAAAATAACTTGGCTAGATCTCGTTCAATATGCGTCGAGATACGGCTTTTCCAATTGCCTGCCGGCCATAGCTTTCCTTGACCACCATAGCTTTAGCGAAGGTGGTAGCGACGGCTGGAGCGAACCAGGAGCCGTAGCCAAGCTACGGTGAGTGATTCGTGATTGCCTGCCGGCCGTAGCCTTGGCGAAGGCTGGAGGAAAAATCGTAGATTGGCGCATAGTGGGCGAGAAATGGTTAAGTTATTTACGGATGGTGACTTAGACAGTGCATAATCTAAGGGAGTGGCCAAATGCTAAGATCAGTTGAATGGATAGAAAAAAGAGATTTTTTGGAAAGTGTTGAACCAGTTCGCGTAACGGCCAACTTCATCAATGACGAGTGGCACTTTTACGAAAAGGAAATTTGGGACGTTCGCACGTTTCCTGTCCCGACCACGCCAAGCTTGCTTAACAACCTCGCTATTGTTCAGTCCTGCATCAAACAGTGTGAACAGCCACTAACCAAGCCCATATTGCTTATACCTTTACACTCAACCGGAAAAACATTAATTTAAGCAATGCACTACCTGCAGCCAGCTTTTCTCTCCTAAGCTCTATCCGGAGCTTTTTTCTTTGCTATAATAATCGCATGTCTTCTCTCGTCAGCCTTAATACCTTTGAATCGCTCCCAGAGTAGACCTTTAGACTGATAAATTTGTTATTTTACGCTTTTCGTTTTAATCCTTACGCTTTTTTAACGTGCCATCCCGCGTACAATCCGCTGCTCTCTCCGGCATTGAAGCCATTCCCGTTGATATCGAGGTGAATGTCTTACCCGGTTTACCGTCTTTTACTGTCGTCGGCATGACCGACAAGGCTATTCAGGAATCAAAAGAGCGTCTCACCAGCGCTCTGGTCAGTCTCAACTACACGCCGCCCCGGCGAAAAACTATTGTGTCTCTTGCTCCGGCCAGTCTAAAAAAGGAAGGATCACTATACGACCTGCCCATTACGCTGGCTTACTTAATCGCCAGTCAGCAAATAAAACCAACCACCCTTCTCTCTGTTATTCATTACCCATGGTTTGTTGGTGAGCTGGGTCTCGACGGTACCATACGTCCTGTCCGCGGTGTCCTACCTATCGTTCTCGCTGCTATTAAAAAAGGGGTACAAAATGTGTACATACCCTCTGCTAATGCCAGCGAGGTAGCTGCCGTGGCCGACCGTCTAAATATCTATCCGTTGGATTCTCTGCAACAACTCTTGTCTCATTTAACCGCTACCCTCGATCATCCATCAACACTTACCCCCCTTGCCCCTACGCCCTTTTTCCACCAGATCAATGAGCTGGATATAGACTTCGCGGATATAAAAGGGCAGGATCATGCCAAGCGCGCCTTATTGATTGCTGCCGCCAGCGGCCATAACGTTCTCATGATCGGCCCTCCCGGTACCGGCAAGACTATCCTAGCTCGGGCATTGGCAGGCATTCTGCCACCGCTATCTTTTGACGAATCTCTGACCGTTACCTCTCTTTACTCCGTGGCTGGTCTGCTGCCGTCTAATCATGGATTAATTAATAGACGACCTTTTCGCAGTCCTCATCATGGGGCCAGCAGTGTGGCCTTAGTGGGCGGGGGAGTCTACCCTAGACCCGGCGAAGTTAGTTTGGCCCATACCGGCGTGCTCTTTCTCGATGAATTACCCGAATTCTCTTCCCACGTTCTGGATCAACTGCGTCAGCCCATCGAGGACGGCACGATTACTGTCTCCCGCGCTGCTCACACCATTACTTTTCCTTCTCGTTCCCAATTAGTGGGTGCCATGAATCCGTGTAAATGTGGCTATGTTGGCAGTGATAAAAAGGCTTGCCAATGCACACCCGGTGACATCCTGCGCTACCAGCGCCGTGTATCCGGCCCGCTGCTTGATCGCTTTGACTTACATGTCTTGGTCTCCGATATTTCCGTGGATGAAATACTTGATACCAGGCCCACTGGCGCTACCTCCGCCGAATTGTCCCAACTTGCCCAAGCCGCCCGCCACTTTGCTTTGTCCCGTCAGCACAAAACCAATTCCGACCTGAATCTCAAAGAAGTAAGACAAATTTGTATTATCGATGAACAAAGCAGGAAATTACTGCGTCAGGCTGAAGATAAATTCCACCTCTCGCCTCGCGGTATTCACCGGTTGCTCAAGGTTTCCCGCACCATCGCTGATCTGGCCGGCGAAGAACACATCGAACCTAAACACATCGCCGAAGCTCTCCAATACCGCGAGCAATTACAGGTAGTCTTGCCAGACTTCGTTTGAACTGCCGGTCTGAGTCTGGTAAAAAATATACCCCCTTCCGGCCGCGCCCAGTAAAGCCCTTAGGCGAAGTTGGGACAAGGCCGCCCGCAGACGAACCTCGCCCATTATAAACTATATAAGTAACCTATTAATCACCGGTGGGGCGGGCCGCCTAACAGGGCGAGCTTCGCCTCGTGGCGAGAGGAGAGGTTGGGGTGGGTTTTGTAACGGTCTTCTTTATCCGGCGAAAATGTCTATTTTTACCAAACTCTCGTTAGCTAGAAGATGTTTGTATGATTTCACTCAAGACTTTGAACTTTGACTCTTGGATTTGATTTGGCATTTGAGTTTTGTCATTTGGATTTCTATAGATGTCACATTATGAAATGCCACTCTTAAATAAACGGGTGGCGGCGCGGGGGACCCCCACCGAGCGCCTGCAGGCTGCCCGCCTGGCAGGCCGCGTATTTCAACCCAATTTCTTGTGAATCTGCTACAATATATTTAATCCTATGTCGTATGTCCCCCCGGATCGTCTCCTTCGTGCTGTTCTTTACGGTGGCGGTGCCACCTTGCTTTTGCTAGATCTTTATTTTTTGATCGAAGCTGCTCTTACCCGCAACTACGTACCGCTCGTTCCGGTCATGGCTGGCATCTTTACCGCTGGCGGCTTGCTTCTAATTGTCTATGCCGAACAGCGCGCCCGTGAGGATGACAAAATAGCCCATCATCGCATTGCGCGCGTCTCTCATCAATTAACCGCTCCGCTCCAGTTACTGCAAGAAGACCTGTCTAATTTGCTGGTTAATTCCGATAATCTGCCATCAGATCAGCGTCTGCGGGTTAAGCAAATGGCTACTCGGTCTAAAGTAGTGCTGGACAACATTCGCGACGTCTTTTTAACTCTGCAAGCCCAGGAAGGAAAGATCTCTCAAGCTATCGAGGCCCAGGACATCTGTCCGCTCGTTGATCAACTGCGTCAGCAGATCGCGCCGCTTGCTTCTGCTCATAACGTCAATCTTCAATATAAGCCATTCTGTCCCAGCGCCACTGTTCGTGTGGATAAAAAACTCTTTCTCATTGCCTTAACGCACGTTATAGAAAACGCCGTTTATTACAGTCGCACCCCTGGTCATGTGACTGTCCATATAGTTCGCGGCAAAAAACATGTGCGCATTATCATCCAGGACAGGGGAATTGGTATCGCCCCCTCAGACGCAGACGCTGTCTTTAGACCCTGGGCTAGGGGAGAGCAATCCGCCCAATATGATCCGGATGGCATTGGTATCGGTTTGGCGTTAACCCGTCTCATCCTCAGGGAATTTGGCGGCTATATCTCCTGGACCAAAAAATCACCCGGCCTCGGCACAATTTTCACCATCCGTCTGCCGCTCTCACAAATCAAATAAACTTCAAAGCGCTGTTAAATCTTTCCCGCCGGCCTTGCCGTCAGACAGCAGACAAACTGCTTTCGTACCATTATATCAAATCACTCAAAGTCGCGAACCCAAGCACCGTCAGCATTTCCTCGCGATCCTCTACCTCGGTTGTTTGGCGTTAATAACCTATTTGACCTTTTCTACCACCCAATACATCTTACCTCCACGATGGGCCCCATATCCGATGTACTTTCCATCAGCGCTGAATTTGATTGAACTGTCAGCTATTTCATCATATGATTCGCCGCGTGTCGTATCACTTCCATCAGGATTTGCCACTACCACCACGGAACCATAAGATCCGTTTGGATCTGCACCTGGCGTCTTGCCCGTAATGTAGGCAACCTTATTACCGTCTGGGGAAAAATTAACATTACTTATCTTCGCGTTGTTTTGCGATGATTCGGTGATCGATTCATGATTATAAACCCGCCCTTGCGGATCAGTAATAATTAGTTGTCTTTCATTTTTGCGCAAACAGGGTTCGGTATGGCAGGCGTATACTGTTTTAATACTCGCCGTCTCCCCGCGCGATGATGTGACCGGCTGGTAAAATGGACGCGGATTTTCAGAGCTTTCCAGCGTAAAATCGTCAATTGAGTAATTTGTATTGCCATAAGTATTTACACCCTCAGGCAGAGGCGGCGACTTTATCAATGAATTACTCGTATCACCTCGAAGTTTTACATAATTGATTGATCCCGTCGCCATAATATCGCCCGATTTGCCCTTTTGTTCTTTTCCTGCCACAAATGCCAATTGTGAGCTGTCATTAGAAAACTTTAGGTTTGAAACTGCGGAAAAAGGTCCCACGGTCATGTTGTCTACATACACATAGCCACCTTTTGTGGTATACACCAGAAAAGCGACCCGGGTTCCGTCCGGGCTAAAAGCCAATCTTGTAACATCTCTCAATACAGGATGGTCTAAATAAGCGAAACCACCTTCTATACGGGCGTACTCGGTTTTATAAGCTATCTCCGTTGTTTTTAATAGGAAGGGCGCAGAACTATCGCTAATCTCTGTATTTACGGTATCACGAACGGTACCTGGCAAATTATTGGATACCGACCTTGAAGACAAAAAAACCGATAAAACAATCAGCACCCCTAGCAGCCCCAGTATCATTAAAATAATCTTTTTCATCGTCATTATTAGGAATTATGTCACAAATAGCCCCATATATAAACCGCTTCAGTATGCTCAAAATTCATACTATATCAAATCACTCAAAGTCGCGAAACCAAGCACCGTCAGCATTTCCTCCCGGCTCATGCCGCCATGCATACCGCGGTGCTTATTCTTTTCATGTCCAGGATATTGGTACCAAACAGAGTACCCCTCGTAGGGCAGCACTAATATATTGCCAATTCGCTTTCTGAATTGTGGGTGTTCGATGTTCGTCGCCCAGACGAGATTCAATGTCTTCAAGATGATTATTAATAATCATGGCGTTTCTGTCGTTGGGGCGCCATCGTATAGGATGTTAGAACTGTTTTTGAACAGTTATAATGATGCGACTATCTATATACCAGACCTTAAAACGGCGCATTTTAACGTGAACGTACTTGGAGCAACGGGAAAGACCGAGTAGCATAATGATATGGCTCAAGAGGAAACTATTTACGCTTTCATTGATAGCCAGAATCTCAATCTCGGAATACGAGACGCGGGCTGGCATTTGGACTTTACCCGCCTTCTAGTTTATTTACGGGACAAATACAAAGTGAAGAAAGCGTTTCTGTTTATTGGGTACGTAGCTGGTAATGAGGCGTTATATACTACTTTGCAAAAAGCTGGGTACATTGTTATCTTCAAGCCAACACTGGAATATAAGAAAGGCAAAGAAAGATTTACTAAAGGGAATGTAGATGCTGAATTGGTCCTCCACTCAATGATTGAATACCCGAACTATGACAAAGCTATAATCGTATCAGGTGATGGGGACTTTCACTGTTTGATTGAGTATTTGGATAATCAGAAAAAGCTAAAATACCTTCTTATTCCTAACCCCTTTAAGTATTCAGCATTACTAAGAAAGTTCCGTCCCTGCTTTATTTACGTTAATAAACTACAAAAGAAGCTGGAAAAACGGCTTAAATAAAAGCGAGCGGGAGTAACCTTCGGACGAACCTTAGGTGTGCCCACTCATCGTGATAGAGTCATTATGGGGCAAAAGAGGCTCTAAAGTCAATAGCATAGCATTGCCCATTTCTTTCTCCTTGTTGTTAAAGGACGACCCGTTCTTTTTAACGCCTTTACTCTCTACTAACTATGGCTTTGTCAATTTAAAAACCACCTCAAGTAAAAAGTGTGTTCTGAAAAAGTGCGCGCTATCATAGAGGACGTTAGAACTATTTTTAGCGGCTAAATAATGCGACTATCTATATACCAGACCTTAAAACGGCAAAATTTCACTATACTACCCCACCTGCCATCGCACTATTTCTGTATGTTTACCGTTGAGAATAGGACAGAATCCCTTGACGCTCACACAAGGAGAGCTATGCTTGCTGTACAACTGAATATCGTATCCAGAGTACGAGGATGCTAAGAGAACTGGCTCGACGCCTCGCCCGCAACCCTTAAGGAAACTTAGAATGGGTGCGAACTCCAGCCCTTATTGGGGTAGATACTTTGCAAACGTATATACCGCCTCAATGGGCGGTTGTTTTGTTCTTTTCAAAATCCAGGGAGTTTACTATGCTCTACCGCAAAGTGTGCCAATTAAATGCCGTTAAGAAGACTCGACACTCTTATTGTTCAGCATTTATCTGCCATCTAGCTGAACCAACAACTTTGTATAACTGGCTCGACTACGTTATCGCCGAGATACTCGACGATCTTAAACTCGACAAACCAGACAGGTTTGATCTTGCGATTAATGAGCAGCAGCCAAGCCAGTACACGAGTAAAAAGCATGCTCGCATCATCGTCCAAGACCGGGGGATTGGCATCGCCCCCTCAGACACGGATGCTGTTTTTCGGCCATGGGCTAGGGGAGAGCAATCCGCCCAATATGATCCGGATGGCATTGGAATCGGTTTGGCTCTAACCCGTCTCATTCTCAGGGAATTTGGCGGCTATATCTTCTGGACCAAAAAATCTCCGGGACTTGGCACTATCTTCACCATTCGCCTGCCGCTATTTCGCTCAACTGGCTCTTGAGTAGAGAACGGAGAACTGAGACGCTCAATAATCTCTACTAATACTATTCTCTCTTTTCTGTATTAACTAAAAGAATCGCGGCACCCATACTAGAGGCAGCCTGTTTCGAAACATAGGCCCGCAATCCGATTGTCGGCATATCAACAACGTATGCTAAAGAAGCGGGTACAAAACGGTCATTTTCTTGAGTTTCCCATTTTTGTAAACTTTCTTTATTCTTCTGCTTAAAGTTGTTTCTAAAATCAGTGTACTCAGGTACTTGAGCCAATATTGAATTAATAAACCCTTCATCGGTAAAGATAAATCCATTTTTTGGGGTCACTCTTTTTAGCTCAGAAAGAAGTGCGAAACCCCAGTGATTATAATTCTGAATAACATTATCACTTTCTATTCCAGTCATCCAGGCATTTGAATAGTTATCAGGCAAGGAATGTATCGCACTTAGAAACTCGGCTTGAATATATTTACATTTTAACTTTTCAGCTCCTTCTGCCGATTTTCGGTCTAAAGGGTGCTCAAACCAATCAATACCTTCAACACCAAGATCAATGCCGACATACTCCTTGATGCCCGCCCCTTTTAGGAGCCTCAGTTCGTGCTCAGTCGCCCTCAGCATAGTTGTGGAAGAACCAAGATCTATCACCCTTACTGTTCCACTTTGTCGGACAAGTTGCTGAAATACCCCATCAGGATCACGACCTTCCCCATCGTGAAATAAGTTAAATTTACCAGGAGTTGAAAAGGGTGTATTAGCTCTGGTGTTAACCTTAACCTCGCGACTTAAACGAGATATTTCCCCACCTGAGTATTTATGTATTATTAACCGCTCAGCTTCAGTAGGTTGCCTTCTTTCTGAAGAGCCTAATTCATTGGAACTCCCCGACTGTTCCCAAAATTTTGGTTCTTGCTCACCCATCATTATCATACTGACATTCTGCCTATTTATTACTAAGGGCGATTGATGGGAATCGAACCCACGTCGGCGGGACCACAACCCGCTGCTTTACCATTAAGCTACAATCGCCGTACCCGCTCTGTTTCCTGACAGAGCTTCGTCGAACAAACAATGCTATCTAAACGCAATATTTGTCCCGCAAAGCTCGCTCAGCCGACGAGCATGGTGTGAAGTTACAATCGCCATATATTCCCATTCTCCAATCCCAATTTTTAAATAATAACCAATATCTCCACTTTCAAAAAGTGCACCTTCTGCTCATTAGCTGAATATAATTTGCACTAATTATTGCTAAAAATCAATTATTCTCGTATGGTATGCTCAATATTAAGCCTTCCAATCGCTTAATAAGTTGAACATTAACCAGTCATTTGTAATTTGGATTTTGACATTTGATATTCAGCACCTGCCCCTGTAGCTTCCCCCTTCGCCTAATCACAGATTAGGCTTCGGAGGACAAGTAGCGCGTGAAAATACCTCTGCTTGCCCTGCGAAGCTTTGTCTGTAAGGCAAAGCGAAGTACGGGCCCCTGTAGCTCAACTGGATAGAGCGGCGGCGTTCTAAGCCGAAGGTTGCAAGTTCGAGTCTTGCCGGGGGCACCAGTAAGGAAAAGTCAAATTCCGTTGGCTCGCCTCGCTTTGCTCGGCGACCAAATTGTAAGGGATTTTGGGCGAAAAAATCAATTGGCGGTTTTGTTCGAGCCAAGACAACCCTTTTTGTTCAAAGTCGCTAATTTTCTCTTGCAAACTAACTTTTTGCGATAACAATTCCTGCTTTTTGGCGGCGTATTCTTCTGTGGATAAAGCGTCTGCCAAATAGACATCGAGCAGTTTTGCCAACTTTATCTCCACTTGTTTTAACTGCTCTTTTAAACTTTCCACTTTTGAATGAGCTTGTTGTTCTGCTTGTTCCTGTTCGCTATCCAACGCCGCCAAAACTTTCTCGGTGTCTTGGCTCGACAAAGAAACTTTTTGAAGAAAAGATTTAATTTGCTCACTTAAAACTTCCTCTCGCAAATAATGCTTTTCTTGGCAAACTCCTTTTTTCTTGGTGCACCGATAATAATTGTGTCCTTTCTGGATTTCGGCGGTGATACTCGCCCCGCAGGAAGCGCATTTTAACAAGCCAAGAAAAGCAAAATTGTGTTTTCTGACTTCTTGCACTTTTCCTCGTTTATTCATTACTTCCTGGCACTTATCAAAAAGTTTCTTTGAAATTAATGGCTCGTGTTGTCCCTCAAAAATTTCCACACGATATTTCATAAGGCCAATATAGAAAATATTTTGTAGAATACTTTGCACATTACTCAACGCTATCTCTTTGCCGAGATTGCCGCGTAAACCATTTTCCTTGCACCAATTTGCGAGAGATTTCAAGGTATATTCGCCAGTGGCGTAAAGTTCAAAAAGTTTTTTCACTTTCGGGGCTTTACTTTTATCAATATCAATCATTCTCGTTTTGGAATTATTCAAATAACCCACTGGCGCCCAGCCGGGCCAAACGCCATTTCGTATTTTCTGCCGCAAACCTCGCTTCACATTCTCTCGCAAATTATCTACAAAATATTTTGATTGACCAAAAGCGATGCTCAGCATAAACAAACCCTGTGGCGTTGGCTCAAACCAAAAGGTGGGAAATTTGAGGGACTTAATCAAGCCGCGATCAACGAAATGGATTATCTTTCCGCCGTCTACAGAATTGCGTGCAAGGCGATCTGGGTGCCAAGAAATAATTCCATCTGCTTTTCCTCTCTCAATTAATGACAACATTTCTGCGAATTTCATTCGCCCGGGTTCTTTGGCAGTTTTTGCCTCGCACAGCGAGGCGACAATTTCAAGTTTTTCTTTGGCGGCAAATTCTTTTAGCTCAACTTGTTGAGCTTCAATTGAAAGAACTTGTCGGTCATCTTCTTCGGTGCTCTTGCGAGCATAGATAATATATTTCATATTTTCTCCTTTATTTAGTTAATAATTATTTGAAAATTTTTTTTACTTTGAATTAAATTCAAGACAAAACCGCCAATTGATTTTTTCGCCCAAAATCCCTTACAATTTGGTCGCCGAGCAAAGCGAGGCGAGCCAACGGAATTTGACTTTTCCTTACTGGTGCAAAGAACCCGATAAAAATATCGAATCGAACCACATTTTGTAAAAGAAAATTTTGATTATTCATAATTAGCCCAAAGGTCGAAGTCGAAATATTAAGAAAAAAATAAATCATGATAAAAAATAAAATTATATTTAGCGCACTGCCTGTATTATTGGGCCTGCTTTTGACAAGTATGACTAAGGCGCAACTTAGCGAATATCCACAGATTACTGATCAATGGTGCGATGCTATGAACCGTTGTCCCTCCGGATTAGAATGTTATAGTTTTCCGGGCATCGGTTTAAGATGTGCCCAACCAAATCCTTGTAGTTATTTTAATTGTCTCCAAGGAACTCAATGTGGCATTGCGGAAAGTTACCCCGGTCAAATAATGTGTCAGTGTGTTGGTCCAGAATGTCCAGCTGTAAGTAATGCTGAAGAACCAGTATCGTATGATTTACAAACCCAAACTGTGATTTATACGGTAGGCCAAAGCGAACAACCGGTTTCGCACGATATATCTTTATGGAAAACTACTCCCGGCAATAAAGGCATATTAGAAACGATTTTTGCATCTGTCGAATATTCCAATGAATTGACCGTTAAAGAATCCAAATTATTCATGAAGACCCCTGTTGGTGAAAAACCAATTAATGTTATGCCCGAAGATGCAATTGCAGTTTCTGAAACACCCAACACCGAATTGATTAAAAAGATAGAACTAAAAGAAGAAGCACAAAAACCAATATATTCTGTTGAAGGAATCAAACGGGCCAAATTATTTTTCATAATCTCCGTATCAATGCAAATCGAAACCAAAATAAGTGCTGAATTTGGCAGTATCGTCTCAATAAAGAAACCTTGGTGGAGTTTTCTGACCCGATAGAATTTGCCGTCATAGAAAAACTTGGAATTGTCAAAGAACGTGGCGAGCCGCAAATTACGGGGGCTTGTTTTCGCCGCCGCAGGCGGCGAAATGCGTTCGAACTATTTTCAGAATAGAGCACCAATGGCGCATTACTAGCCATTGGTAAAGCAGCAATAAAACTGTATAAATTGACACTAGGCACGCGTAGGCTTAGTGTGAGATGTTGTTCATTTCACAACTAAGTTCGTGTTTAGGAGATAGGTTGATGGCAAAAAGCGAAGACCGCACGTGGGAAAATTTAGAGGATTTGTTGCGACATATTGCCCAAGACCACACAGTGAGCACAATCGGTCCCGGTAGTGTAACCGATGCTGATTCGCACCCAGACGACGTCGCATCTTTCTGGTCCATTGATGATCCTGGGGCTATAAATGGCCTCATCTATATGACAGTATTAGCTCAGAGAGAAGCTTTGCAAACAAAGAACCACCACCTTTTGCACGACGCTCGCCGACTATTTGTTGGCTTAGTACAACTCCAAGAGCTAATGCAAGTGTTCCATCAGCACCCCAGATCAAGCATTACTCGCATCGGAGAAGCACTTGGTGGTCTCAGCCGCAATGGCGTCTACTGCCGCATTTCTATGGTTGGACTCCGTCCAGAGGATATTTGTGATCCCGCCATGACCATGATGCCTTTAGTTCATAAAAGTAAGGCACTCGGTCCGATCGCGCAAAAAATCCTTTCCCTTTCTGTCCACCCTGAAGTTATACAGCGGGAACAGAATTAGCATTACCGCGCTTCCTCGCAAAGGAGACAAGCATGTTGATCACAAGCCTTAAGATTGGTGTCGGGACCATGTTCCTGTCAATAATTACGTTACTTTTGTTTGACCGTTTCGCCAGCCCTAAATTCCAGCCAAGAGAACGTGCCCAACTTGACTATATGAAAGGTGAGTTTGCCTTCGGTGCAACAGCCCTGTGTTTATGCCTGGCAGTACTCGTAGAGGGTTGGGTGCCCTACCTGACTATTGGTCTTATCCTTTTCTTCTACGGGTCACTAATCTTTCTTACGCACACACTGACAAGCAAACCTTAATCATTGACTATTAATTCACCCCTCGCAGACCGCCTCTCTGCCCGGGGTTTTTTATACAGCAGGTGTAGCAAAAGCTAAAAATCAAAGAAAGTAAGATTGACTGCAGTAGCTCCCTGGCCTACTGTAAAGGCTTGTTCATTTTACAAATTATTTGGAGGATACCGTTAGTCGCGTAGAGTAAGCAGACGATCATTCCGTGTACCCGCTGCGTTCACTTTTCACCACCGTGTTTTACCAGCGAAAAGGGGAGACAAAAGTGCTAGAAGAGATCTTAAAATTGGCTGCCATTGTTGTCGTCACTGCAATGTCCGTATTTCTGTATGTCTACCCAGACACAACACCTCTTACCATCTTCGGCTATTTCTATGGGATATTCTATCTTCTGTTTGGCCTTGCTTGCTTATACGGCACGTTCTCTATGACCACAGATTCATTATTCTTTTTCTGGGTTGCGATAGTGATGTTATTCAACAGCTGTCTGACTTTTTACCGCCTGCTATTGCGTCCACCGGATTAACCAATATGTCATGCAATAACCACACGCCAGCCGCTTACTGACCAAAATTTTACGCAAGTGGATGTCCATACCTGGCGTGGACGTAAGGGAATGATAGGAATAGTGTAAACAACCCTTCCTAACCACTAGGAGACAAAGAAATGGTCTATTACGTAATGAGTGTTGTGCTGTTATTATACGGACTGGCTTTGATTTGCAACCTGTTCGCCATGCTGGTTCTAAGACGTCAGAACTTCTTCACGAAGGTTAAGGAATTTATTAGAGGACCATCATACATTGTATGGGCTACGTGCTTTTTCTATTCAATGTACGTAACACCTACACAGAAGTACTGTTATTTTTCATCAGGCCTGATATTTCTTCTAATTGGTATCAGTTACCTCAAACGCGTTGCCCGTACTCACTATTATTCCCCACACCCCTAAACAAACCCCCCTCAGCTTTCTTTCCTGCCGGGGTTTTTTCTTATCGTTAACGGCTCATTGACAGTGTTATCTGCAATTACATATATCTATCTACAACGCTTGGATTTTATCCTTATCTTTGAGGGCTGGTCATCTTGTAATGTATTGTTTTAAACTTTGCGTTGTTATTTTACGTTTTTCGATTTACATTTTACTTTAGTATTTGTCTAGCCTGTCTGCCGTAGGTAGGGATTTCTTAAGTTTCTAATTTCTTATTTGTTGTAGGATAAATGCTTTAGGTCTTGATTATTTGATATTTGGATTTGATTTGGCATTTGGATTTTGTAATTTGGATTTATTATTACTCTTATGTCTCTCAAGAAAACCACCCAAGACCTGGTAGGGGAGCGCCCTACCCCAGAAGAGCTTAAAAAGCTTCCCCGCACGTCTCTCAACGTTGTCGTAGACAATGTCCGCAGTCTCGACAATGTCGGCATGATCTTTCGCCTGTGCGAGTTAGCCCGCGTTGATCATCTCTATTTAGCCGGCTACACCGGCTATCCGCAGGAAAAAAGGGACAGTCGCCCTCCTCAAATTATCGAGCGTCATAACCATCGCATTACTAAAACGGCCGTCTATGCCGTGCCGCATCAGCCCTGGACCCACATTGCTGACCCGGTCCCGACAGTCACGCAGCTCAAAGAAGAAAGCCACCAAATCATCTGCCTTGAGCAAACTAAGGAGAGCGTCCCTTACCATCAGGTACCGGCGTCAGATTACCGCCTGCCCATTACGTTAATTATCGGCCATGAACGGCTTGGCATCCGCGAAGAACTGATTAATTTAGCCGATCTAACTATAGAAATCCCTATTTTAGGTTTGGGTAACTCACATAACGTCGCTACTGCCTGCGGCATTGTCCTTTATCACATCCTAGCCAAAACAGGTAATATTTGATATAACTCAATCACATTTGAACGTTAAATCGTTTTTGTTATTTGGATTTTGACATTTGAAATTTAATGCATGCACCCGTAGCTCAATCGGATAGAGCGCCAGACTTCGGATCTGGAGGTTGCAAGTTCGAGTCTTGCCGGGTGCACAAAAAAACAAGCCAGATCAGCGCTAACAGTTGATTATTATCAAAC
>Ga0075963_116_pt1 | contig 33598 bp, 26 predicted proteins | sample RifGroA2_FD_67989 | JGI IMG/M metagenome (GOLD analysis project Ga0075963, IMG submission 67989) | Parcubacteria bacterium GW2011_GWA2_45_14
GATTGCTCTATCAGCCGTCATCGTCAACTTCATTATCGTTGCAATCGCGTAAGTTTGGCGCTAGTTTACACAAAGCGCTCGATTCCGCTAAGGATCGTGCGCTTTTGTATTTTTGTATTAACAGATAGGTCTATCTCTTAAATATTTTTTGCAGGCGATATACAATTTTGCCGAATCATAATTAACTAAAAACTCCAAGCGGAGAACACAAAACAACAACTTAAACCTAAAAATAATAACTAGTTCCGTTTTTAAGTACTTTAAGTTTTACATTGTTATTTTTCACTTTACCCCCACACCCAGAAAGCGCCGGCCTTTAAGGCCGGTGATGAATGGTTTTTATATTAGCTCCACTGAAAAGCCCTAGCCTTAAGGCCAGGGTGTAGGGGTTTACTCATTTCGTTTTACTTTTTTGAACTGGATCGAATCAGTAGATCTGTTTTTGGTTAGCAATTTTATATACACTTGCATTATGCTTTTAATTCCCACTGAATTCATTTTGGCTATCAACGCCGCTTTACTGCTCATTGCTGGCATGCTGACTATGCTTCTGCTGCGCACTGGTGTCCATTACGCCCGCAGTATCGGGGATTCACCCGTTCAAGAAAAGCAAAAGGAATTAATCCTGGTGCTCATTATGTTGTTATTTATGATTAGCTTGCTGGCCGCTGCATTTAATATCCTCATCTCCGCTTTCTGAAAGTGTAGGATGAGAATGATTGTCCCCGATTATAAGTAACTTGTTCCTTGTTACTCATCCCCCCAATAAAAAAAGCCCAAGAGTAACTCTCAGGCTTTCAAAGAACTAACCAACGAACAACAACTCACTCACTCTCTGCGTCCGCTACCGGGAAAAACATTTCCCAGTATACTAACGCTTGCGTTGGCGGTTGGAAATGAACTTCCGCCAGCTCAACTTGTTTCTCCGGATTTCTTTCCCAGAACCTCCTCACTTCGGTCGACGTGATAGTGAAACTATCCCGTGTTGGACTCTCTTTAGCCGGAAATAAAGGCCGGAGTTCTTTTCTGAACACACACATAGTGTCCATACTTTCTTTAAGTGCTTCTGGGCTCGAATTGTCCAGAATATCGTTCTCGTGTAGCAACCACAACCTCGGCTGTTGTGTATCATAGAAACCCGGGACAGTAATTGTCTCTTTGAGTTCCCATGCGCCTGGTGCCACTGGTTCCGACGGGATAAAAGTTATCCGCATTGTCCAGTCCACACCTTCTCCATCTACACTGAATGGCACTAAACCCGGAGCCTGGTGGGAGTTGGCTGTGCATGTGCTATACGAGCCTACCCACAAGCCAGCGTTAGATGGAAGCTTGGAGACAGTAGCGGAACATTCTAGGCCACTAAAACCAATCCTTTCACCGAAAATAGGTTGTTGCGGTATGCCAATCAAATCTCTCACCTCTAAAAACAAGGCCACTACGTCGCTACCAATACTACTTTCCCCTCTGGCACTCTGAACTCGCTCGTGGTCCTGTCTTATAACCTTCCAAGCAGGAGAACAGGGTAACGTTCTACCGCTCAGTTGGATTTCTACTTTAACACCCGGTAATAGAGGGCCAATTGGTAGAGGAAGATATCCATGTTTATCAACCTCTCCTGACCAACGCCTTCGCATCAGATTCCATCCCGTCTCCGGTCCCGCCATGGACTTAAGCATCCATTCATTAATCCGGTCGGGCGATACATTGGATACCACTTCCTTCGGTCCGCCGACAATCGTTCCTTTCGGTTCATCCTCGGCGGTGGGGGAGACAACGTGTGCCTCCTTCCCTATGCTCATTTCCGTTGTCTTGTTGCTGGATTTATTGCCAGATGGTTCGTCACTACATCCTTTCGGGAAGAATATCCAAGACAGAACCGATAAAAGGATGACTGTCGTGAGTACGGGATGGCGTTTAGTCCATCCTAGCACACTCGATAAGGCCCCTTGCCCAAGTCCGGGGCTTAGTACACCGAACGCTCTGGCCATCCTCATCAACAAGCTCACGATGAATAAAGCGCATATCACGGCGGTGATATGTAGTATCACACTCATCCTATCTCTCCTTTAGGAATTTTCTTTTTTCAGGAATCCTTCAATGGCTGATAGCACATCCGCTGCGTCTTTCACGTTTATGGCGGACAGCTTTATTTCGCCTGCCTTGCTGCGAATCACATCCATCAAGAAAGCTTTCTGTCGGTCGTCTGCCAGACCCAGCTTTGCTGCCAGTGCTTCAATACCTTCCGCTTCACCAATGCGACGCAATCTTTCGATCGCCTGTAGTTTTAAGCCTTCCTGATGGCCAATAAAACTTAGATCAATCGCTCTGGATGCCTCAGCATCGTCTTTGGAAGCAGGTTGAAGCTGAATTTTCTCAACTACGATATTGCACACTAGCAGAGAATCACCGGTCTCAACTGTATCCTCATCAGGAGTACGTCCAGGAATACGTCTAAGCAGCTTGCCCTGAATGAAGATGGTGTCATCGTCTTCGGTAAGCGCTTTACGCACTTTCCTCTCAAATTCTCCTCTATTTCTGATTATATCAGTGTCTTTAGCAACTTTCTCTTCCCCTTCCTCTTCCTCTCTTATTCTGATTATGTCGGTATCCTTAACAACTTTCGTTTTCGCTGCCGGAAACACAGAAAAAGTGAAGAAAGTGGCCGCTTCTCGCATAGCTTCCTTCATTGGCTTATTTACTACCCGGAACAATTGCTTAGCAATTCGTTTTACTGACTCTTCCACCCCATTCTCCTGAATGAGCACCTCGTGGTTAGTCAAATCCCTCGCACTCTTTGATAGGTAGTAATTCAGATCCTGCTTAAAGAGGGAAAAAACTATCCCCAGATGAACTGGATTTTCTGACAAGCGGATTTGAAGGGTGGCATCTCCTTCGACTCTGACTCTGGGATACTTCGGATTTGATGAATCTGTGTACATCATTGAGGCATGAATAGGAACCTCAAACTGATCAGTCGGTACGCGGTAGCCTAGTTCAAACGGCCACAAGCCGAAAGCCCAACTGCCCTTCCAAAATGCCAACTTAACAGTATCTTGGTCAGGCACCTTAGCTCGGTTGCTGACGTTTTGGTCGCCGGCCCATGATGCGTCCCAATAGGAACGACCCAGCACCGTTCTCATATACTGACCAAAACGGTAAAACACAACCTTTTCATTAGCCCTCAGCATGTAAAGCGACTGGTAGATAATCTCAGCCGGAATCATTGCCAAAGCCAACCCCACAATAGCCAATTCCACGATCGTTAACGTGTCCATCTCTTAACTCCCGTTCGTTAGATTGTCAACGAGCTGCCAAAACAGCCCCAAATCACACAAAAACCGCAACGCCTTACTATATGTCAAATAATTATAAATGTCAAGTTTTTGTATTGTAACTGCTCACAGGTTAAGGGTGGATTACTAGGTTAAGCCATATTTAGAGCCAGAAAAAGAAGGTTTTCTTAAAAGTGAAAAATTATAACGTCTTAATTTTTCGCTTTTCGTTTTACGGTTTACTTTTTTGGTGCGGATGAGAGGACTCGAACCTCCAAGGGTTTCCCCACATGGTCCTAAGCCATGCGCGTATACCAGTTCCGCCACATCCGCGTACTGATTATTCTACTTTAAACCAATGCTACAGTACCAATATAATAACAAGCTTCCCTATCTTCTTAGCACTTTTCGTCCACGCAGTTTGTAAAGTTTGTTACCGATTTGTTATGGTTTGGAAAGTTTGCGATAACTTGTGTTTTGTTTGGGCTTTGTGCTTTTGGGGTTTTGTACAAGTTTCGTCTATTACGCTTTCTTAGTCACTAACTTTGCCCGCGCTGAATCCAGCCACACCGGTCGTAATAGGGGATAATGATATAACTCCACATACTCCGGTAACACCCGCTGCCAGGTAAAATGCGCTCGTGCTCTCTTCTGCGCCTGTCGGCCAAGAGATGTGGAATTGTCGGCTAATGTCAGTGTCTTAATTGCCGTCGCAAGTCCATTCACATCGCCTGTCCTGACCATCAATGCAGCCACGCCTAACACTTCCTGATAACCCACAGAAGTGGTAGCCACAATCCCTTTTCCTTTATCCATTACGGACAATACAGTATTGAGCGTCGTCTGGTCTCCTTCCATAATAACCATGCCCGCTCGTTCCATCATTGACTGTTGGGCTCGCTCGCCCAATTCTCCGGAAAAATGTAAAAATGGAAAGTTTTGCTTCAGCCGCTTGAAAGGGCCTTGCCACTCTCCCGTTACCACTAACTTGCGTCTCATTCCTGCCTTTTTATAAGCTAAGGCTACATTTCTAACATCCGCAAAGCTGCTCGCTGTCGTTAAGCTAAATCCCTGCGTTTTAATTCCAAATTTAGTCAGACCAAGTGGAGGCCAGTTCTCGCTAGTATAACCATCTGGTATATAGATCGCCCGTATCTGTAAGTAATGTAATATCTTGTGCTGCAACTCTCTGGACGGTGTAGTAATAACATCAAACAGTCCATCCACTAGTCTGGCTACCCCTCTCACAATAAACAATTTGCGTGTTGGCCAATCGTCTATGGTCCATATATAGGTTGCCTGCGGTCGTAGCACCACCGCCAAAGGAGCCAGAACTGCCACTCTCCACCCATTCATGTGCACGACAGCCGGCTTAAACTTTACCATGCTTATAACCGACAACAAGTCATATAACCATCCGCCCGCCACATCCGGGTAAAACGAAGGAAGATGTCTTAACAACACTCCGTTAAACTTTCTTAAACTTTTCGGTGTATAAGGCCTGGCGCAAGTAACTATTACTCTATGCCCCTTTTTGGCTAACAACGTAGCCAATGCTTCCACCCGTCTTTCTCGACCAGTTTTATCATCTGGCGTAATACAGGGGATACCCTTTTGTCCGAGAAATAATATTTTCATAACCGCTTACCTTAGCATAAGCAGTAAATCTTGACAAGTACCTATATATATTGATATATATAAGAATCGTTATTGATCGCACGTTGACAATCCAAGTAAAACTCACAGTTAACCCCCATTCTTCCCGAAAAAGGAGAACCACATGGCTACGTCGAAAAGAGACAGGCTCATCAATGCCAATGCTGAAAAGGCAGCATTGTTAGCGGAACGAAACATCCCGCACAGTCCATTGCTTGGCGAGTCGGCCAACAACGCCGCCCATCGCCGTCAGCGCGACGAGTATGATCGTCTGCTTGGAAACGTTCCGTCAGAAGAAGAGGATCCAGACGAAGAGAACCATGATCAACCAACACCATCACCAGTTGATCCGCGGCCGGTCGATCCACCGACCAATCCAAGTGATCCAGTCGACAAGCCGTCAGGAAAGGTTGATAACTCTACGACAGAAAACGAGGCAGACGACACGTCGCCTAAGCCGATTCTTGTTATCAGCAACCGTCGCGAAACATCATCGAACCCCGCTCCCTTTCCTGCCAGCCCAACATCCGACACCGAGAGAGAGGCAAGACAGGCATTGAAAGAAGCTCAAGACATGAACACGGAGGCAAACAGCCTTATCAATGAGCTCCAGCAACAACTTGTCAATCAGGAGACGAAAGACAAGGAGCTGGCCATCTTGCGAAAAAAAATCGCCGATTATCAGGTGTCTGAAAAAGCGGCGGTCGAAAAGCAACACGTACTGCAGAAAGAGCAAGCCGACCTGAAGAAACAGATCGTCGGTCACCAACTGCCAGACGATCCCAAACAAGTCGTTTGTCTACTAAGGAAGGATCATGACCAGAAATTCGTCGAGCGCACCACCCAGATCAATCCTTGGTGGCGCTGGGCTTGCCTCATCTGCGGCGCCGCGCTCCTCGTCACTGTAATTTGGTTGATTGTTATTGGTATAAGATCAACCAACACAGCCGAAACACCCGATAAAGGTGGCCTGAAAATGAACTTCCCAACTCTTCGAGAACTCAAATGACAGGCCATAACCGTTACTTCTTCAACCAACCTCAATATCTAGGAGATATTCCATGTACCGACTTGTTTTAATCGCCACAATCGTACTGTGCGGATGCGACCCTGAGGCTGGTTCGTCCTATGTGTCGCAGGAACAAGGTCAGCAACTGTCTGATTCTCTGGCTACATGTCTTACGAGAGCCGACGAGCTGACAAAAATCGCGAACGATCACGAAACACGCATCTCTGCTATCGAAACCCAGATTGGTGCACAATCAAGTGGAGGTATGGCCCGGCACTTGCTCAACCCCAACGCCAGTAACGCCATCCCCTGCGCCAACCCCCCGGCTTATATCAGCCAACCGCCATCACAACCGCCATCCCAACCACCGGCAACCAGTGCTCCGAGCGCATCTTCTGCTAATTTTCCAAACGCGTTGCCCCCTAATGACTTAGCCATCAAGTTCGGAGAATTCAAGGAAAAAACGCAAACGCGCCTAACCGCCCTCGATGATGGTCAAAAGAAATTGGCGACCAAACAGGCTGAACAAGCTGCCGAACTAGAAAAAATCAAAGAACGCGTGCATAGTCTCGACCAAAGGACAGAAGAGCTGAAACGCGACGTGAAAGAACTTAAGCCATCACCACCCGTTGCTGAAGCTCCAAAGTCCAATCCTACCTAACCACAAACTCCGATAAGCCGTTTTGTACCCTTAGCACCTCGTGTTTATACACCTGGTGCTTTTTCTTTTTCACCGCCAAGAGTGAGCCATGCGTAGCAGGGCTACGGTTTGGCGAGTGAAAAAGAACCCTTCCGTCTACGCGGAGCATAGCACCGTGAATAACTAGCCATGTTTAGTGCTGGGGTAGATAATCGCCCAAATGAGTGAAGCCCCGTGATCGCGAAGCGATTTTACAGGGCGAAGGAGGGTCATTTGAATTTTGACATTTGACATTGATTTGGCATTCGGATTTTGAAATTTGTAATTATCTATTTTCTATATTTCTATTTTCTGTCTTTAGTCATTAGGATTTAGTTATTGATTGGTCATTGGTCATTGAGCAGTAGTCATTTTACAAAGTCTTTTCCCTTGACACTGCCACTCAACACTGGAAAAGTATCAAGACAACAATTATACTAAAAGTCAAACACAACTAATTTACTTACTAACTGACATGACCAATATAAAAAGCGCCACGCGGCGCACCCTCCAAGCGGATTCCGAGGTTTTTTTGGCTTGGTCCCTGAGCTTGTCGAAGGACAAAAAAACCGAGGCCTCGCAGCCCCGCCATCGGCGGGGCGAGAATGAGCAAGGAGGGTGGTGCCAAGTGGCACGTTCACAGAAATGAACAATTAACTAATTTTCTATTTTCCAACAACTATGACCTGTGATCGCTGCCAAACTAGACCCGCTGCTATCCGTGTCCAACGTACTGTTGGCGGACAAACCATTATCAATAACCTATGTAACACGTGTGCGACTGAATTAGGTATTGCGACTGGCAACTCCTCTAATCCCTTTGCTGCTTTCCCGGGTTTTAATGATCCCTTCGCGGATTCATTCTTTGGCCGAGGGCGGCATGAGCACACCGGAATTCCCTCTTCGCCCGGACAAGTTGGCGGCTCCAGTATGCGTCCGCCCTCGTCAGAATCAGTTAACATCCTCGACGCTTTTTCTGACCGTGCCAAAGGGGTCATCCAAACCGCTGCTGAAACTGCCATCCAGCACCAGTCGCCTGCCCTCGACACCGAGCACTTATTGATCGGTGTGGCCAAAGAAACAGAAATTGGCCGGCAAATCTTAAGCAACTTAGATATTAATCCTGACGAGCTGATCGGCTACCTAGTTGAGAACATGACTAAAAACGCCAAGCAATATGCTGACGGCATTGCCCCAGATCTCTCTCCCCGGGCTAAAAAATCCCTGGAGCTTTCCTGGCATGCCGCCCGCAACCTGCAGCACAACTATGTCGGCTCCGAACATCTTCTGCTTGGTTTATTCCTTGAGGACGAAGGTTTGGCCGCCCAAACACTGAAGAAATATGGCATCACCGAAACCAAACTTCGCCAGGCAGTCCTTTCGGCGGTAGGGGAGAAAGGCAAGAAAACTGGCCGCGCCAAGAAAAAAAGTCAAACTCCTACCCTCGATCAATACAGTCGTGATCTGACTGAACTGGCTCGTGCTAACAAGCTTGACCCGGTCATCGGCCGCAGTGCTGAAGTGCAACGGGTTATTCAGATTCTGTCGCGCCGCACCAAAAACAATCCTGTTTTAATTGGTGAACCCGGTACCGGCAAAACCGCTATTGTGGAAGGACTAGCTACTCGCATTATCAATCAACATGTACCTGAAGCCTTGTTCAACAAACGCGTTGTCGCCCTGGATATGGCTGGCTTAGTTTCTGGCACCAAGTTCCGCGGTGAGTTCGAAGAACGAATAAAAAAAGTGATCGATGAAGTTACGAAAGCTAAAGGACAGATAATTCTTTTCCTCGATGAGCTGCACACTCTCGTTGGTGCTGGCGGTACCGGCGTAGGCACGCTTGATGCGTCCAATATGTTAAAACCATCGCTCTCCCGCGGCGAATTACAGGTTGTGGGCGCTACTACCTTACAGGAGTATAAGAAGTACATTGAGAAGGATGGCGCCCTAGAACGCCGTTTCCAGCCCATTAAAGTCAACGAGCCAAACCTGACGGACGCTATCGAAATACTGCGAGGCCTCAAAGATAGATATGAAGCGCACCACAAAGTGATGATCACCGACGAGGCCATTCAAGCCGCCGTCCATCTGTCTAACAAATATGTTCGTGATCGTTTCCTGCCGGATAAGGCCATTGATCTTATGGACGAAGGTGCAGCCAAAGTTAGGCTTTACTCTTTAGAAAAACCAGCTGAGCTGGTGAGCCAAACCGATCAACTTAAAGAACTAACCAAGGAATTATCCGCCGCTCAACGCGCTAAGAACACTGCTAAAGTTAAGAAATTAAACAGCCAAATAAAAAAACTCGAAGAAAAAATAAAACAGATGGAAGAGACCTGGCAGAAAAGCCATGCGAAAGCCGCTCCATCCTTAACCGCGGCCGACATTGAATCAATTGTCTCGGTCTGGACCGGAATTCCTGTTACCAAGCTAACCACAGCCGAAGCTGGGCTATTGATGCAGTTAGAAGAAGAGCTTCACCATCGGGTAATTGCCCAGGACGAAGCCGTCAGCGCCGTCAGTGCTGCCATTCGCCGCACCCGCGCCGGGCTAAAGGATCCCAAGCGACCGCAAGGCTCCTTCCTGTTTCTTGGCCCGACAGGTGTCGGAAAGACTGAACTGACGAAGGCATTAGCCGAGATTTTATTTGGTTCCGAAAAAGCCTTAATCCGGCTCGATATGTCTGAATATATGGAAAAACATGCGATATCCCGGATGATTGGGTCTCCGCCAGGATATGTGGGCTATGAAGAAGGCGGCCAGCTAACCGAAACTGTGCGCCGACAGCCATATTCTGTCATTTTGTTAGACGAGATTGAAAAAGCCCATCCTGATGTCTTCAATCTCCTTCTTCAGGTGCTCGAGGATGGCCAGTTGACCGACGGACAGGGGAAAGTGGTCGACTTCAAAAACACCTTAATCATTATGACCAGCAATATTGGCAGCGACATGATCCAGCAGGCCACCGCCCGCCGCGCCACCGGCCAGGACTGGGAAGACCTGAAATCCCTATTGCGGGACAAGCTTAAAACTGTCTTCCGGCCAGAATTCATTAATCGCATTGACGATATTATCGTTTTTCACGCTTTAACCAAAGAGCATGTCCAGCGCATTACTGATTTAATGCTGGAAGAGGTGAAGCGGCGCGTCTCTGCTCAAGGGTTAACCTTGCTAATATCTGAAGAAGTCCGCAATCGCATCGCCCAGGACGGTTTTGACCCCCAGTTTGGTGCCCGACCTCTCCGCTACCAAATTCAGCAGCTCCTGGAGAATAAATTGGCCACAGCCCTTCTAACCGGCGAATTTCCCCAAGGATCGACCATTAAAGCCACCCTTAAAGGCGACGCCGTCTCCTTCACTCAAGTCGGCATATCTCGCAAGGGTAAAACCCATACCAAAATCAGCGCCTAATATGTTAGGTGGGGGACATAACTCACATACTAGCAATCTATTTTCATTCTAGTTTTGTGTTTTTAGTTTTTTGGTTTGTTTAGCCTGCCTGCCAGTAGGCAGGGATTTCTTCAGTTTCCCACCGCCATCAGGCGGGGTCCCGCCCGAGGCGGGAGGATTTCGGATTTATTGCTTCTGCCCTTAGCCATTGACTCTGAAGAGATCTCCGAAGGGCCATTTTAATTTTGACATTTGGATTTCAAGTCGTGAGTTTGTAAAGTTCGTTACCGATTTGTAATGGTTTGGTAAGTTTGTGTCATTGTGCTTTATTTGGGTTTTGTGTCTTTGTGTTTTGTGCTTTCCTCGCCCTTCCATATACGATTTTCTATTTTCTGATTTCTATTTTCTATCTTCCGATCTTGGTTATTTGGGCTTAGACATTCATTGGTCATTGGACATTGGTCATTCAATCCACATTTCCCCTGTTCTTTTTCCTTTAACCCTTTACTCTTTACTATATAGCCATGCTAATCTACATAAATACATGCAAAAGCACCGTATTATAACCGTCGCGCCACCCACCTATAAGAACCTACAGGCGCTCTGTACTCTCAGCGATTCGCCGCAAGCCATCAATCCGCAATCCATCACCAAATTGATGCAGGAGGCGCCTGATCCGACCACTGCTGTCCGAGCTGTTATAAATTCTATGCCGGAGGCTTCCGAGGTGCTCCAATCTAAGTGGCGTAAAATGATCATTAATATATGGTCCGATCAGCACCAGCACCTTCCTGAATTACTTACGCTGCCTATCGCAGGCAGCGATATCTCCAATAGCCACGCTATCAGCGATGCCTTAGTGTACCTTGATATCATTAATCAGCACCCGGCTCCGATGGTCTTCGAAAACAAGGAATGGTTAATCTCGGCCGATTACACTTATAATCTAGCCAGCCAAATGCCTAGTCAGCAAGGCCAGCCGATCCTTCCCCTGGAAAATGAATGGCAGAATCTAAACCTCCATCGTCTTCGTTTGACCCTGCAGTCCCTTCGTCTCGTGCGTCGTTTCAGAAACCAGCTTGTTATCGTCACCTCGCGTTATCAAAAGTTTCTATCATTGCCGATGATCCAACAATATTATCTCCTCTGGCACGCTGATGCTTATCATGTCGAGTGGCATGACTACGCCGGAATATGGGGAGATTACCTTAAAATAGTACAGGAATACCTGCCCTTACTATGGAGCATTAGCCGTCATGCTATGCCTGACATGACTTATGACATCCGGCAATGGAATCAAGAGGTTCTCATGACCTTCCAACCGCTGTGGCAGCGGGCTGGCTTATTTGACCGGCAGCCGCCCAAAACAGCCCTCTTCGCCTTAGTGCGGCTTCAGTCTCTGCCCACTGCCTTAACTCAAGTCATCCTCCAGGACCTCTTCGTTAAATACGGTATAGTCGGCGGTGGAGGCATTATGTTCGCGTATACAACACCCGGCCTCAAGCTTCTTCATTCTGAACACGCTAAAGACTTACCCTGCCATCTTGATCTGCTCTAAAAACCTCTCCCAATTCTTACACACCTGGTGTGTAAGAATTGGGTGTATATATTTACCACACACCAAGTATAAAAAAAGCCCAAAATTGATTGGGCTAAGCCGCTTCGACACCTTCAAAAGAGTTAATCACTTAGTGGAAAGACCAGCACGAGGAGTCCCTTTTCTATCGTTACAGACATTCCCGACAACAGCTTATTGGTACCTGATCGTAAAAACATCATAGATAGGTGCTTTAATGGATCACATTCAACCGATAAACCTCGTTGCTGGAAAAATGAATCTAAAATATTGGCCACAGCTTCCAATGTAATTGGCTGGTCGGTCTCTGGGGGAAGTCTCATCTGAAGCAAGCCATCTTTCGCACTGTGTCCATTGTTAGCAAACTGCACATTTAAAGTCGTTTGTAGCAGTTGACCAATTTCACGCAGCTGTGCTGTTTCCATGATCATCGTATGTGTACCTCAAGTTATAAGGAGGAGTTACTAATATAGAGAACAATCCCAAGCCCAGACCATACCTAAGAAGCTAAAAAATATCAAGAGGAATTTGTCAATACAGCATCAAAATTAGCCATAAAATACAGCCAAAAGGCTTTTTCCGTTCATTCTAATAGATTTATAAAAATACGGATTTTAACCCAAAACAGACCGTTTATGCCTTATTCTTTCTGTGATATTTATCATGCACTTCCTTCAGTCTGACATCTGTCAAATGAGTATAGACTTGCGTGGTAGTAATGGAAGCGTGGCCCAGTAGTTGCTGCACTTGGCGTACATCTGCCCCATTGGTCAATAAATCAGTGGCAAATGAATGCCTGAGCGTATGCGGTGTTATTACTTTAGTCAGTCCGGCTGCCCGGGCGTACTTTTTAATCATCCGCTGCACGCTTCGCGTGGTGAGTCGCATCGACTCGCCCAACTTAGCATTCGGGCTATGCCGTATAAATAAAGCTGGATCCATGTCGTGCCGCACTTGTAAATACCTAGCGACCGCCTCTCGAGCTGCATTAGACAAAAAAACTACCCGCACCTTATTGCCTTTGCCCCTTACCGCTAGTTCAGACCTCACGTCTGCCGCGTCATGGATCGGTCCGCTGCCCTTACTCTTCATATCATCCCGGTCTAAACGAACCACTTCTGCCACTCGTACACCAGTTGAATACAATACTTCTAGTAAGGCGGAGTCTCTTTTGCCCAATATGTCCTTGTTAGCTCGCGCGCTATAACTCTCATTACTGTCACCCGTACGCGTTTCCTGCCTTTGGTCCCTGGCCGTTGCCAGCAGGGCATCCATTTCTTCCGGATACAATACATCAATATCTCGTTCACCCAACTTCGCGAGGCCAATCTTATCAGGGGATAGGGCAGAGACATCTCTCTTGGCCAGATATTTTAAGAATTGTCGCAGCGCTATGAAATGATAGTTCTGGGTAGCTAGTCCAACTCCTTTATTGTCGTGATACGGCGCTAACTCGTTCAAGTAACGTCTAAAGGCCCGCACTGCATCGCTCGTTATATCTGCTACCTTCTGTACGCCCTGCTGCGTAAAAAACCGCTTCAAATATCGATCATAATTTTCGACTGTCTTCGGTGATCGTCCTTGCCCAATCTCCAGGTCTTCCAAAAAGTCCGCATACAACTTTGTTATAAATAAGGACATATAAACCTAGCTTAGGCTCCAGCCCTGAAGTGAAAATTGATGTTCGGTTGGGGGAAACTCTGCATACCAACGAAACTGATTCCCAGACCCATATCTCTTCATATACCAGAAACAGAAGAACCTTATCAATTTTCTACTTACGGGGACAATCTCTAAATCCTCTAAAAAGTCATTATACAGCGGCGTAATATTCATGCTCTCAGCTTACCCCAGATTTCAAGTTTTATGGAGCCACACGGGCTGACATCCGTGGCTCCTGCCAAAGCCACGTGCTCCACCGCAGGCAGGCTTGCCTACCGCAGGTAGGGCGGCAAAATCCCGCGTAGCCCGCCATCCACCTCCGCCATCTGGCGGAGGTGGATGGCGGAGGAGGAGGCGAAGGCAGACGAAGTAGGATAAATCAACGAGTTGTCTCCATCTAATCCAATCGACTTCTTCGTTCCGTATATTGCCGTACCTTATGCAATGTTGTATGTTTTGAAAGCCCTGTGTTCAATCAATGTGTTCTTTCCATCAACGCCAAGGAGCCCATTATGATTCAGTACGTTTTGCGTTATTGGGTCCGTATTGGTGACAAGTCCAGTGTGCGTATGAAAAAGTTCAGTGCCTCAAATGACCGCGCTGCTTGCCACCTTGCTTCAACCCTGTGGCGAGAGTTAAGAAAGCACGCCACTGTGCCTCGCCAATCCGTGCTCTTTGGGCCTAGGCTACTCCGTGACAGCCATGCCATTTCAGTCACTTTCAGTGACGGCGACTAGCCTTTCTTTTTCTTTCTCCCTGTAACTTTGCTCCTTGCCTCAACCTGCCATACCCGCAGGTTTTTTTCTGCCCGCCAGCGTTCTTGCGTCATGAAGTATTCCATACACGCCTCTTATTCCTAAATCCTTATTAAAAGGAAACACGTACATCCCTGGCACCGTCCTCCCTAAGCCTGTGACGGGGGATAGGGGGCTATAGTGAATTTATTGCCTAAAAATCAACTCTGTAAATTCGTCCATAAAAAAACTGGTAATTCTTAAAAATCACCAGCATATACTACCCACACCAATCTTTCTGCCACCCCAAGCTATGTCCAGCCATGCGTGTCCAATCACTTGTGTCGAATCACTATTGTGTTCTTCATAGCTCGGTAATCACTAGAATGGAATATCCTCCTGGTTAACCACTCTTGGCTGCTTACTGCGCTTCATATTAACCTCTTTCTCTGTCTTTTGTTGCAAGCAATAGTCACAATACCAGCGCTTTTTTCCAGGACTGCCAATTTCCCGCCAGCCGTCTTCTCGAAGCTGCTTGATAATATCCCTTTTGGTCTTACACTCCGCAGCCGGCAAGATCTCTGTACAACAACCACAATCGGAACAAATAACTTGTGCTGATAGCAGCAATCTGCCGCTATAACCATCACGGCCTTTTCTCGCCACCACTTGGTCCCTCCTCAAAAATTCTTTGTGCAAAGAGCGTTCAAAACCGCTTCATCGGACGGGCCCTTCCGTAGGTTCACCACATAATCCCTCACAGGCACCCACGTAATATGATGGGGGCTAAGAGCCCTATAGCAACCACAATCACCACGATAACAGGCATAGGCCCTTCGCTATCTCCTCTCATGACTTTATCCCTTTCAAGGAACAGGCAATCATTTTAATCCTCAGGCACTGAACTATCAAATATAATCGCTCGTTAAGTGCTGTCAAGCAACAGCAATAGAGGGAAACCATCAGGAAAATACCTATAAAAAAGCTGGCAATCTAGTAGTAAAATCACCAGCCGGCGATGCATTAAAAAGTCCAGTCCGGACTAAGGCTTGGGTGGATTAGCCTCTGCTTCCATTGTTGGTGATGCTTCCGGTGGGTTTAGTAGGAATTTCTCTACCTGCTCATACGGCACCACCGCAATACTGGAGCTGTTGTATTCAGATATGTAGGCAAAACACAGACCAGTCCTAGGCTCATATATATACCGAATCTCTCCCACTGTGCAATTAGCCCACTCCATGTCTCCGCTAGCCAAGTCTTTCTCTTTACTAACCGGAGTCTCTCTTGTTGCAACAAATACCGGTATTATCAGAACCAAAATCAATACTACAAGTAAAACACACTCCCTATCAGCTTTCATCACTTATCCCTTTCAAAGTACAGGCAATCATTTCAATTCTCAGGCACTGAACTATCAAATATAGTCTCTCATCACACGCTGTCAAGACGCAATCAAGAGTGGCAAATTAGTGAGTTATGCCAAACGACGTTGATTACTTCCCCCTGATAAGGGGCCTGCCTGCCGGTAGGCAGGGATTCAGAGGTTTTCTTAGTGATGTAACCCCTCCCGGCCTCCCCTTATCAGGGGAGGGGCACTAAACCACTGTCGGTTGGTATTGGACATGAAAACTGGTTTCCCGTCAGGGCATACCCACGCAAAGTGCACGAACGCGCATTGAAGCCTATCAAACAAACATTGATCAATTCTATTATCGTATCAATCAGCAAAAAGACAGAAATAATCCCATAAAATTTGCGTTTTCTTCTCATTTGCGTTATTGTGGGCGGTACCTTTTACCAGTATAATTTGAATAGCCAAACATATTCATTTCTATACCTCATTTATATTATTTAAATCCCTAACCCATATGTCGAAAGTCGATCTGAGCAAAGATAAAATCATCGCTAAATACAAGATGCACAAACAGGACACTGGCTCTCCAGAGGTTCAGATTGCCATTTTTACGGATAAAATTGATGTTCTCTCCGACCACCTCAAGCGCAACCGCAAAGATAACCACAGCCGCCGCGGCCTCTTGGGCATGGTTAGCAAACGCAAACGATTACTGAGCTATCTAAAGAATCAGGACGAAAAAAGATTCAAGTCACTGGTAAAAAAGCTAGGTATTAAAGCTAATTAAGGTCGTCTATCGTCCGGTTTTACCAGAACTGAAATTCAGCCTTAAAGCTTACCCCCTGTCCTATATATCTTCTACTTACATCCTCATTTGAAAATTGGTTATTGTGATTTATTTGAACATTGCCGTAGGTCCCGCAAAGCCCAAAGAGCGAAGTGGGAAAAATTGGAAATTGAAAATTAGCCATAATCCAGTACCCTATACTTTGGATTTTGGCATTTATCATTGATTTGTAATTTATCATTTGTAATTTGGATTTAATATGCTCTCTTCTCCCATCACCTCCCATCAGCGCGTCGGCGTCTTTATTGACATTCAGAACATGTATTACTCCGGCCGTGCTCTATATAACAAAAAAGTAAACTTCAAGAATATCCTAGAAACTGCCACCTCTGGCCGCCCTTTAGTGCGTGCCATCGCTTACGGTATCACGACCGAAGAGGCTCACGAGGGAGAATTCCATAGTGCTCTAGCCAAACAAGGTTTCGAAGTTAAGACTAAACCGCTGCAACAATTCGTCGGCGGCCACAAGAAAGGGGACTGGGATGTTGGTATTGCTATGGACGTGCTTCGTCTCGAGCCCAAAATAGACGTAGCCGTACTCGTTTCCGGCGACGGTGATTTTATTCCCTTAGTCCAATTCTCCCAAGAAAGAGGCTTACGCTTCGAAGTTATGGGTTTTCGCTCCAGCACCTCGAGCGCTTTAATCGAAGTCGTCGATAACTTCACCGATTTATCCGAAAATCCCCGCCGTTTCCTCATTAGCGATCGTCGTAAATCCCATCCTACTGCCCCGATCAAACGTCCCGGACCTCGTATCGTCTAGATTTTAACCCATGTTCCCATGTCCACCCCGAAGGTGGACAGAAGAGAAAAGATATTTGCTCGCCCACACACAAAAGTAATAGATTTCGCGTGATCCAAGATGAATCCCTCCACGCTCAAGAGAGTGTTCGTGAATTCGGACATGTGTTACACTATTAATATAGCCGTCAAAGTCATGTCCAAATATCAAATCCATACATGGTTAATAATAGTAGCCCTAGGCGTTTTCTTTACAATTTTGTGGCTGGTACTGCAAGTTTCCAGCGATAATCTTTCTGCCAGTATTTATAACGGACCGCCATCTATGCCCAAATGGCAATGCCAACTTCGATGCCAATGTGAAGAAAAACCCCCCAACAATGAGTCAAGAGATATAGCCAAGACCGTTGGTGCCGTAGATGTCTGCGCCAACTATGACATAAGCAACGGTAACTTAAGTCCTCGTTCCGGATACAGCCTCACGCCTGTAACTGACACCCTTACTTGTTATGAAGCATGTAAAGGCAAAGGAGGAATTTTCAATGGTCACACGGAAAACAGCGGTAGCTGTAAAAAGATTGGCATTTGCCAGACCAGTGCTCAAAATCCCTATAAACCAATTACTCCCAGCAACTCACCTAAGCCTAGCGCTACTACTTTTCTTTAAAGGAGCGTCGGCAATATAGCAGTGTTACGGGCAAGGCTGTAGTGACACCACTAAGCTCTATAACACCCACTCCTATGAGGTTATTTTATCAAGATTATAACTAGCACTAAACCACGTATCGCCCTGTCTTCTCCATATCAAATTATTAACCCATGTCCACCCCAGAGGTAGACATGGGGGAACTTCAATCAATGTGCCCATCTTTACACGTCCGGTGTGTAAAGATGGGAAAATGGCCCACCAAGAATTATCCCGCCACATAAAACTATGCTATAATTTCATTATGCCTAGCAAACATATGTCTAAACGTCGACTCTCCGCTTGGTATATCCCTGTCGCATTAGTCATCTTCTTTGTTGTTTTATGGCTGGTGCTGCAACAGGTGTCCAGCAATTACCTGTCCGCCAATATTCCTCGATCATCAACTATGCCCAAATGGTCTTGCAACGCTATATGTGAGTGTAAATTAATGGACTGGAACAATAAAGTGACAATTCTAGGAAAGGCTGAAACAAACATGAACATATGCGCATATGCTAATATCCGCTTTGGCCAACTTCCTCCAGAAGATCAGTACTATGCTGATGATCCTTGCGAACATGCCTGTGACCTACAATACTCCATTGGACCAAGGCGAGGCACAGTATATTCTACTGATTTTCAAGTAACTAAATGTATAAGCAATGGCGTTTGCCTTTTAACTCCTTCCGGATTACCCATCATTAAACAAACCCCAACACCATCTTCTACTCCCATCGGAGCAATGTAAAATGTCTGTTGAGCTAATTATACAGTGTCTGATTACTGCTGATTAAAAAGGGCTTAAAGCATTTGGCTCAACTTAGAGTTCACTCTTTTTTGTGAGTAAGCACCCATTCTCATTGACTAACCGTTAAAAACCGCTTATTTTTATACTATTATCCGTTCATTAATATCATTAATTGCCGTCCATTCTGCTAACTGTAGTCTTTAGGCTAGCGTTGCTTTTATAACCGCACATACCGCGGTAAAGCGCCGGTAGTCTGAAGATAGCGGGTCAGCAGGCAGCGGCCACACAATTTATATGTCAAAACAACCAAATGTCGTGCGTATCTGCACGAGTCCTATCGGTCAACAGGAGATATGTTTAACCACTGGCGAGCTAGCTAAACAGGCTGGCGGAGCTGTCTTAGTCCAACTAGGGGAAACAGTCGTTCTTGGTACGGCCACCGTCGGCCGTCCCTTTACTCCTGATGCCGACTTTATGCCCCTTTTGGTGGATTACGAGGAAAAATTCTATGCTGCCGGCAAAATAAAAGGCAGCCGCTATATTAAACGAGAAGGCCGTCCAACCGACGAAGCCATTCTCAATGCCCGTTTGATCGACCGGTCCATCCGTCCGCTTTTCCCAGACAACATGATCAATGATATTCAAATCGTCATTACCGTTTTATCCTATGACGGTGTGAATAATCCAGACGTTCCGGCAATGATCGCCACTAGCGCTGCATTAATGGTCTCTGACGTACCCTGGCAGGGCCCATTAGCCGGTGTGCGTGTGGCTCAAGTGGAGGGTAAATTCATCATCAACCCAACCGTGGCCGAATTAGAAAAGAGTACACTAGACTTGTTCGTATCAGGCACCGGTGACCGCATTACTATGATTGAAGCCGATGGAAACGAAGTTCCGGAGGATACTATGCTGGATGCCTTAGAAGAAGCACAGAAAGCCTTAAGCAAGATCACCTCTGCTTTAGAGGAAATGCAGCAAAAAGCGGGCAAAGAAAAAGTAACGCCTATATTGATGAAATCAGCCGACACAAAGGCAATCGAGCGTGTCCGTGATATAGCCCGTAATCCATTAATTGAGGGTTTGAAAACCGGCCGCACTAAAAAAGAAATCGGCCAGGCCGAGCGCGATGCCTTTGCTGCTGTAACCGAGGTCCTCACCGACGAAGAAAAAACTAACATTCCCGAAAAACTTATCCGCCAAATCATTCACGACTTGCACGCGGACTACTTTCGTGAACAAGTGTTAGCCAAAGACTGGCGATCCGATGGCCGCCGTTTAGATCAGGTCCGGGATTTATATATCAAAGTCGGACTTCTGCCACGCACGCATGGCTCCGGTCTATTCCAGCGCGGGGAAACTCAAGTGCTAACCGCCTTAACTCTTGGTGGTCCATCTGATGTGCTGTTGCTTGATACCATGGAAATTGAAGCAAAGAAGCGTTACATCCATTATTACAATTTTCCCGCTTTCTCCGTCGGTGAAATAAGACCTAATCGAGGTCCCGGTCGCCGCGACATCGGGCACGGCGCTCTCGCTGAACGCGCCTTGTTACCTGTACTCCCGCCACTAGAACAATGGCCATATACCACCATGAACGTCTCCGAAGTGCTGGAATCACACGGTTCCTCTTCGATGGCCTCTGTTTGTGGTTCAACTCTAGCTCTCATGGACGGTGGCGTACCTATTAAAGCACCGGTTGCCGGTATCGCCATGGGATTAGTTACGCAGCAGGACGACCAAGGACAGATCACCAACTTTAAGGTCCTTACTGACATTGCCGGCATAGAAGATGAAAAAGGTGATATGGACTTCAAGATTGCCGGTACCAAAGACGGCATCACCGCCATCCAAATGGACGTCAAAGTAAGCGGATTAACGCGCAGTATCCTGTCTGCTGCCTTATTACAAGCCAAACAAGCTCGTATCCAGATTCTAGCAGCCATGGCCGAGGTTATAGCCGAGCCGCGGCCAGAATTAAGCCCCTACGCTCCGCGCGTTGAAACCATCAGAATCCCCGTGGAGAAGATTGGTGACCTCATTGGTCCTAAAGGGAAGTATATTAACGAAATCATCGAACAAACCGGCGTGGAAATTGACATCGAGGATGATGGCTTAGTTTCTATCACTTCGACCAACGGCGAGGCTATGATCAAAGCCAAAGAATGGGTCCATCGCATGACCCGGGAGATACTGCCCGGCGAGCGATTTGAAGGTAAAGTCACCCGGCTTATGAACTTCGGCGCTTTCGTAGAGTTAATGCCTGGCGTTGAGGGCATGGTCCACATCTCCGAATTCCGCGATGAACGCGTTAACAAGATCGAAGATGTAACCAAAGTAGGGGATATCATTTCGGTTGTCGTTATTGAAAAAGACCGCATGGGTCGCATTAACCTTTCGCACAAAGCCGCAGTGCAAGGCATTGATCCAACAATCGATCGTCCAGAATCCGCTGGCCATCGCAGCGATAAACCGCATCGCAAACCCAAAAGCTCATTCAATCCCTTCCGCGCCCCCAAACCACCTCGCTAACCCATCAACAAATCTATTGTCCCTCTTTACACCCCAGGTGTGTGAAAGAGGGAGTTGTTGGATGTATAGACATCACATCATGAAATGTGAAATGTCACTGCAGAATAAGCGGGTGGCGGCGCGGGGGTCCCCCACCGAGCGCCAGCAGCCCTGAGCTTGTCGAAGGGCGATGCCGTCGGGTGGGGCTGTAGGCATATAAACAAGATGGATGTAAGATCGATATCTCAACTGCTGGCGACTTGTTGTATAATTAAAAGGTGAATACCTCTCAACCTCTCTCAGAGTCATCGTCATCGCCCCCTCCACCACCACTGCGCATCCATACTATGCAGCAGGATTTAGCAGCCGCTGCACCTCCATCGCGTTTTGACATCCGCCACCGCCGGTCATTACCAAAAAGCCAGCGGATGGAGGATCTACGTCAGAAACCGCCCGAGGAAACACTCTCTCTGCCTTTACATGCCAACAAAACACTCACACCACCCGTCCTTTCCAGCCATAATACCACCTCACCTATATTTGTCTGGATAGCGGGACTTGTCTTGGCTTTAATTCTGTTTATCATCATCATCGCAATATTCATTACCGTATAGTAACCATCGGCCATGTTCATTTTGGCCACTGACGCACCCGCAATAAATTGCCAACCACCAGAGGCCAAACCGATCTCACGCACCTTAATACTGTGACCAACCCCAACATGAGAGTGAAGGAGTTGAGCCATTATTAAATACCGGCTGGTTGACATCATTTATTAATAAACCTGACAATAAAGCACATGTCCGTAAAACCATTTTTATATGTGCTTATACCGCTGGTCTTGGTCCCAGCTGTTGCCATATGGATTCATCTGTCCATTTGGTTCCTTTGGTCCCTTTTGCCGGATGGCAACACCAAAATTGCTCTTAATTTCACAGAGCCCGGCACTGGCCTCATTACCGACCTCTTAGCATTATCACCGCTGCGTGAGGATCTTGAGCCCGTGATGAATCACGCTCGTCGTTTTTCCTATGTGCAAAATAACGATTCTTCCGTTATTGCCATCATCCCCAAAAACATTGTGTTATTTCGCGAACGCAGCCAAATAACCCAGCAATTGCTGGCCAACGGATGGCGCCCTCAGAACTACGGCCTCATTATCGTGGGGCTAAAAGGGCAGTCTTCCCTAAACCCTCTTTCTTTCACGTTGCGCCAAGCCTTCGGGAAACTATATTCTCGCCGATACCCCTATCAGCCGACCGTGATTGCTGTCAATCAGTCCGAAGCTTTTGTTTCTAAGGTCACCCCAATGGCTGTATTTGGCGTTTCCGCTAATCAGGAACGAGAAATCAAGTTTATTTCCGCTAAAACACTCGCCGACTTGCCCGTCTTTTCTATCGCCAGACCTTCTTTACCCAGTAGTGAAGATTATCTGTCCCTAAATTTGTCAGGTGCAACCATTCAGTTGATTACTAATCAATTCAATGCGCAGTGGAATGATATTATCCAGTCTAAACTTGGCCTAAGTAAGACTAAGCCGCCAATTACAGCCTTATTAGCCGCGCAACAAACTATCAGTCTCACCTTGTCTGGCGCAGAAGCTTCCATCGCCATAATAGGGGATCCAACTGCCTTAAAAACCACTCTCAGCAACTGGCTTAGCAACGAAGAGGCCTTCTCCCGGCCTCAAAAAAGTGCGTTCAAGCTGCCCGATGGCACCATTGGTTACGAGCTAGTCAAAGGCGAGCTTCAGACTGTACTATCCGATCCCGATCAAGAAGGATGTCAGGCCCCCGTCACTGCGTCTGTCACCTTATGGCTCTGCCAAAACAACCAGGGCATCTCTTTTGGCACCGGACGCAGCCTCGCCCAGCAAGCTCTCACTAACATCAATCCCAACCATAATTCTATCTCCATCGGCCGCCAATATCTTAGCCAACTAGAATTTCCCATTATAAACCGTATCAACTCCCTTGTTCTATTCGATTCTGACCCCTATACCGTTCTTACCGTGAAATTACGATAAAATATTTTTCCCGATACTTCAGGGCTAATGTCGCCATTATTTTAAATTCCCATTGTTGTTTTTAGTTATTAGCTTTGCGTTTTACATTTTCCCGATTCCTTATTCCTGATTCCAAGATACTGATTACTATTTACTGATAATTGATACCAAGTCCATCTGATTCGTGTAGTTCCCCTCCCTGCCTGCCCTCTCGAAGCCCCGCCATCGGCGCGAGGGCGAAGTAGGGTCATTAGGATTTGGGATTTGATTGGGAATTGGTCATTAGGATTTAGGCGTTAGGATTTCCCCAGTTTAGGATTTCGGATTTTCTCAACTTGGTCATTGATTAGTCATTTAGATTTTGACATTAGGGTTTTTTATCTTGTTGTTTGAAAATTGTAAAGTGTACCCTGAAACTCATCCCTGTGTTTTGTATGTGTTTCTCGTCATATGTACACTTATCTCAATGAAAACCACCCCCACTAATAAAAAGTTTCCTTCCACCCTCGTCGGGATCGATGTCGAAACCACCTCCCTTGACCCCAAAACAGGGGAGATCATCGAAGTTGCCGCCATCCGTTTTGATACCAAAACAGGCCGTGTTATTGACCGGTACGTTGAACTCTGCCAGTCCAGAGCACCTCTATCCTCGGAAATCACTGCCATTACTCATATCACCAACGAAATGCTTACGGACAAGCCGCCGTTCTCGTCCTACCTCAAACCGCTTAAAAAATTTATCGGTCGCGACACTGTTTTCGCCCACAATGCCACTTTTGATATCAGCTACCTTGCCTATCATGGCTTGCCAATCACCAATCCGGTCTGGGATACCTTTGCCTTAGCCAGCATCGCCTGGCCGGAAACAGAAAGCTATAACCTTGGTTTGCTTTATAGCACCTATGTTGAGCCCGCGGCCGTACCAGTAAATAAACCAAAGAAACAATTACGCCTTAAGGCAGCTGCTAAGCAATCCTCACCCAAAGACACAGAACCAGGCCAAGAGCATCGCGCTGGTTACGATGTGCTCCTCACGTGGCGCTTGCTTCAAACTATCCGTCAGAAGCTGGCTGTCTCAAAGTCGTCTTATCCGAAAATCAAACATGTCCTGGAGTCAGCTGAGTTAAGGCATTATTTACCCATATTTACGATTCAATCAGCCCCCCAAACAAAAACCCCGCCCGCTCCTCCTGCCCAGCCAAACAAGAGTTCGGACCCTTCAAGCCTCACAGTCGAAAATATTCTGGGTCCACAAGGCCTGCTTACCAAACAGCCACACTTTGTTTATCGCGAGCAACAGCTAGCACTTGCCCAGTCGGTAATGAACGTCTTTAATAACGATGAAATAGCCCTAATTGAAGCCGGCACCGGCACCGGCAAGACCTATGGCTATTTAGTCCCGCTCCTTCTGCGCATTATTCAAGACAAGCCCCCAGCGTCGCCTACTGCCTCTCGCTCTGTCTCCATCATCTCGACTTACACCAAGCACCTGCAGGATCAATTATTTGATCATGACATTCCGCAGCTACTACGGCTTCTTAATGTGGACTTAAAAGTAGCCGTGCTCAAGGGTCGCCGCAATTATCTCTGCACCGGTCGCCTCGCACAAACCCTGCAAAAAACTAAATTTAGCACCGAAGAAGCACTATTCCTCATCAAGCTAATCGTCTGGTTAGAACAAACTTTCTCCGGTGACTTAGAACGCCTTAATCTGTCTCATCAAGCAGCCCGTTATACTTATCATTTACATGCAGATGCAGTCTCCTGCCGTCACAACTGTCCTTCCCACAACCCTACCTGTCCCTACAACGTAGCGCGATATCTGGCGAGGCAAGCTGACTTAGTCATAGTTAACCACGCTTTATTGGTGCAGCTAGGTTCAGACGATTCGATCTTTGCTCTAGACCGGACAGTCATAGACGAAGCCCACCACCTCGAAGATGCTGCCCGTGACGCCACCACCCGCGATTTAAGCGCCCACATGCTGGCCGAGGTCATGGCTCCCTTTGTCCAATTGACCAAGAAGAAGGACAGCCCCTCCCATCAGCACATCGTTCAGGAAGCACAATCTATTATTGATGAATACCAGCAGCTATTCTCTGCCGTCGCCAAGTTCTTAACTGACCAGGCACGCATCAACATCCTTCGTCTTAATCCTTCCGTTCGTCGCAGCACCAAGTGGCAAAGAATAGTCGAACAGGGGACCGGCTGGCGCAGTCGTTTACAATTCATAATTGGCTTATTACAGGGCATGGCAACTAAATCATCTGAAGAAAATAAGCGCCGGGAAGCAATATCAGAGGCTGAAAAGTTCAGTCGCAACTTTGAAGCATTTCTGCACGGCGATCCCAACCGTATTCAATGGCTTGAATTATCTACTTGGTCTCCCAACCCTACCGATCATGCCGTTTACCTGCACGATGTATCCCTTTCTGTTCAGCCATCATTGGCCAACCTGTTTACCAGTACTAAAAGCGCTGTCTTAACTTCTGCCACTCTAACCATAGGTGGCAATTATGACTATATAAAGAGGCGCTTAGGAATAAATACAGCCCAAGAATTTATCTATGGCTCGTCTTTTGATTATAAAAAACAAATGCTAATTTATATTGTTGATGATGCCCCTAATCCCTACGACCCCAGCTACCAAAAATTTCTCACCAAGCAATTTATTAGCTTATCAAAGCTAACTTCCGGACGCTTATTAGGCTTATTTACATCTCATCAAGCAGTTAAAGACGTCTATGGTGGTACTAATAAGGAGCTAAACAAAGCTAATATTAAACTATTAGCCCAAAAAATAACCGGGGGCCGCCACAATATGATAAAAAAGTTTCAGCAAACTCACGCCAGCATCCTCCTCGGTACTTACAGTTTTTGGGAGGGTATCGATATTCCGGGTGAGAGTCTATCATCAGTTGTCATAGTTAAGCTGCCGTTCAGTCCGCCGCATGATCCGGTCATCGACGCGATAGCCGAGGATGAAAAAATTTCTACCTTCACCAGCTTGAGTGTGCCGACTATGATACTTCGGCTTCGTCAGGGGATAGGTCGGTTGATCCGATCGCAAAATGACTTCGGTGTCGTGGTCATTCTTGATCCCAGATTTTTACAGCAAGTTTATGGTCAGCAAGTGATTAGCTCACTGCCGCCCGCGACGGTTCATATCGGATCAACCGACGACCTGCTTCCCACCATAAAAAATTGGTTCGGTGAGAAGCAACTCGAACAGTGGAAAAGTGATCTGACCAAACGCTGATAATAAAGCTGCAGTGTATTTATTAGACCAAAATAACTTGCAGAACTTAAATAGAACCACTCAATAGAAGTTACTGGGGGTGAACAAGAGATGTGTGCAAAAAAGTATCCCACAGCTTTGACCAGAGGGCAACGTAATGCTATACTAACACGTAGAGCATTAGCTCATTGCTGGGATAAAGCCGCAGAGATGCGGTTAAACACAAAAAACCAAACAAACATAAACAGTTCCAGTGAGGACGATCGCGAGCAGCATCTGGAACTGCAAATAACGTATAGATCCTTCACAACCATTACACTAGCCATCATTTTGTGATGGGAAGCACCACTAGGGAGAATTTCCCCCTATTCTCCCTATTTGTACTTCCTGTCTTTTTGATGGAAAGTGCGCCCCTCACTTTGAGGACGTGCCCACCACTTGCATCCCAGTCCCCGTTTGACACCGCACCCGAGAGACAAAATGTATGTTTTGTGAACAACATTTATCCTCGGTATATCCACACAGTTATACACACTAAAGTGTTAACTGGATATACAAATAGGGACTGGGAATGGGCCACATAAATAAAAATAAACATGCGTTAAACAAGGTTGTTCTTTTGTACGCTACGCGGTGATCCATACACCACTTATTAAAAAAATTATAGGAGTATGAGGAACCGCAATTAAGGTGAGGGATAATCCGGGAGAAGCAGTAGATCTCCGGGTTGATCAAAAGCTCACAATAAAGGAATTGTGATGGACCGCTGTTTTTTGTATGTTAGCCGATTATTGCCTGCAACATTAGTGGCTGAACCCAGAAATCAGCGGTACCACCACCCACATTGCGAGCTCGAAGCCCGTCCGGGTTTTAAATCTTCATTTTTACCTGACGACGGGCTTTTTATTTTTGCCCAAAAATAAGCGAGATTGACGTAGTCAAGCCACGCATTATTAGGCAAAAATAACCCTTCCGAAGCCCTGAGCGAAGCCCAAAGGGCGAAGGAGGGTCTGTTACCTTCCGCAATGCCTAACCAATGTCCTGGGACACATATTTTGAGAGAAAAATAACCCTTCCATAGTCCGCCAATCTGGCGGACGAAGGAGAATGCATAGCTTTTCATGTACTTGATCCACTCACCCGGCCATGAATTTTGAGCGAAATAATAATCCGCCTCTGGTGGATTTCCATTCTGATCGAAATAATAACCCCACCTGTTTGGTCATCTATTAGTTCTCTCGGTTTGTAAACCCCGCTCAGTTTGTTATAGTTTATATAGCTTTCTAGACTCGATATGCCGTCTAGATATGAGCCCTTTGTGCTTTCTGTTTTTTGTATTAAACTACACACCATATGACCCAATACACCTCCCAATTCATTGCTGAGATGAAACAGAAGCTAGCCGAGGAAAAAACGCGCCTAGAAGCTGATTTAAACATCATTACTAGCAAGAAAGGAGCAAAATTTCCCGACTATGGCCGCAGCGACGAGGATAACGCCACAGAAATAGGGGATTATACCGCTACTGCTGCCACTGAGACTGCCTTAACCGAACGCCTTCGTTCTGTAGACGAAGCCTTACAGCGCATTGAAGACAATACATATGGTATTACTGCCGAAGGAGAATTGATCCCCCAAGACCGCTTAAAAGCTAATCCTGCCGCCACTACGCTTGTCATACAGTAATCCTGCTACCTACTTTTAATCATATAGCCCAGCATTCCAGCCTTCTCCCGCTTCTCAGTAGATGTAACAGTGAAAAATTCAGCCTCCCCACCTCGCCATTTACTTCTAGAATTGGTTTTTGTTTACGGTCTGGTAGCGATTGATTTAGCCGTAAAGACATTAGCTTCCAGTCCCTACTCCAATTATCACTTCGCGTTTTCCCTGCCATTGCCCCCCAGGAGTTTTATTAGTATCGCCTTAGTATTAATCACCCTAGCCACTATCTGGCTTTACCTGACGCCACGTGAGCGCTTCTTACGACGAGTGGCTTTAGTGCTAGTGATATCAGGCGGCACCGCTAACACTCTTGAGCGGGTCTGCAGAGGCTTTGTAACTGACATAATCCAAATAACTCAAGCCTCAATTAATTTAGCTGACGTATATATCGCGGTTGGAGTTATCGCCTTGCTCGTAAGTGCTTTTTTCCGTTCCAAGGAAAATTACCCATCAAACACCAACTGAACGATCATTGAGTACCACATTAATAGCTAAACAAAGAACATATAAATCACACCATCTAATGGTTTCAAGCTTTGACGTTTGCCATTGAATTGTCATCTTCACCATACTCGGGTGTGCTCCCGCTCGGCGCCGGTCGATTTTTAGCATTAGGATTTGGTCATTGACTGGTCATTGGGCATTAGTCATTTATTTATCATTTGCAGTCCACCGCTTTCACATACCCGCTGCTAACCGCTTCTTCCTCGCTGCAGAGCCACTTTCCGCCTTTGTATAACAGAACAACCATATCCTTATAACCCGCACATGATGATGTGCGATATATCTTATCGCCATTAGATATGATTACCCCTTTTATATTACACTCCTCCACCGTCTGCGTATTAAGCAAGCCGCTTTCATTATCTTGGCTTATCTCGCATTGTCCCCACAATCCACGTTTAGTCGCGCTGCTATAGCGAGCTGCAGAAGATAATCTATCGTAATACATCATTTCCTTGCCCAGCAGGGGAAAGCCTAGACCCATTTCAATTATCCGCTCCGATACTAAATATTCCTTTATTTTTTCTTCTTCAACACCTTTTTCTTCACTATTTGCCTCATTATCCCCATTTAGTGGCTCTGGCACCACTCCTTCCATCATTCCTGCCGTGTCTCCTGCTTGCGCATCCCCCAATTTCTCACTCACATTCTCGCCAGCATTACCCGACTCGTCTGGCAACACTGCTTCATCCTTATTATTTACATTTACTGGCTCTCCGCCAGAATCTCCACTATCATTATTACCCTTTGGTGTCGTTGGTTCGCCACTTACCTTAGGAGAACTTAACGGCTCGGTTAAGCCAGGCACAGGCATTCCATTTAGTGCCATGGCATAAGCCTCTTGGGATTTATCATCATCCGGGACCCACACATATCTAATCGACGCTCCATCTCTAGCACGCACCAACACGGGATCCTCCTCCAGTCTAACTGTCTTACCGAGCATTGATTCATTTGCCTGGACAGATTCCTTGCCAAAGCATTCGACCCGATCCAAAGTAGCCGGCGTACTAACTCCTAAATATCTGACCAGATATGCATCATCAATAATTATTGTCAGAGAATCAACCACATCAGTGACAATACCAAACTGTGGTGGGGGATCATTTTTTAGACGCGGTGATTGTTTTAATGTTTCATACTGTTTATCAGCATTGCTATCACCATTCTCAGTTTTTCTTCGACCTGCATCCTGCCACAAAAACCACCCGGTCCAAATCAAGATCACACAAAAAAACACAATAAACACAACTTGCTTTTTCGTTGCATCAATAATCTTCATATCTAATCACTATTATATAAGGGATTTTAGTCATTGATAATACCTGCCTATGCACATTTTTTCTTCCCCTTATCTATGAAACAAAATATTTTATGATGTGAAACAATAAATTCATCGGCAATTTCATGCCTTCACCTTCACGACGTAAGTAAAATAACTGCAATATTTACAACCTATTCAACGAATGACAGCCCTAGCATACATGACAAGGTTTGCCTGCGTATTTGATTTCTCATCTATTCATGCCATGTTTCATATCCCCAACGATAGTAAAATTTATTTCTTTTTATCATATCAGTAAACATCAACGTCTAGTCTGCATACGCACGGCCTACCAGCCATATCTATGCATCAGCATTGCATGTCCAATGCATAGGTAAATAACATCTTATAGACTTATATAAGCCATTATATTTCAACCATCTTTAACTACTTGGTCTCAACGTTTTAACGCAACGAGTTGATTAAAAACTTCATTTGGCTTCTTCCATCCTATCACCACCGGCATACTGACGCGACGACCGATGGGAGAACTCAAATATATAAAGGCTTAGGAAAGCCAATAATACTATTCATCAAACTTGAAAACGTCTTTTTTAAACGTACTGCTGAAATATATCACTGCTCGTAGTAAATAATTCCCTTATTTTACCAACTTCCACACCCCCTTATCAGGGGGGGGGGGGGGGGGGGTTATAATACTTCATTTTTTTGTCATCACCACCGCGAACCTTACCAGACGTGAGCATGACTTTTCACCTGTGCATAGTCTTCCACAAATTGAAAAAAGTGAGAAAAATATTTGGAATATATACTATCCTTATCATGTGCATGAGATTCATACTTTTCCACATGTTGTTTCCGTTTTTTTGTCTTGGTATGCGTGAATTTAAAAAACATCACGAACAAAAATGTTGACTATTATTCACCTCTGCGCCAATTAACTCTAGCATATAGTGCCTAGGCCACAATTATACCCACTATTAAGTCTATAATTATAAGTTAATTATTACCTAGGCACGGCCTTGCGCGTTATGCTGCCCATTTTTCGCCAATATTTTGCTTACGTACCGCTTGTCACTAAAAAATGCTATAATTGAAATACCAGCAGTTGCCTAAGCATTGCATAACCACTGCCTAGGTAAAAAGAGCTTAAATAGCTTATCAAAGCAATCCTTCAATGAGCCTAATTTCCAAGTCATATTCTAGGGTAAAGGAAGTCTATTGCACTTATCCTTTTTTGTGCTCATTTCTGATCGATTTATTACTATCAGCCGGGCGACATTTTCGGCTTGTTCAAACAACTCCTGATAACTCATGCCCACATGCAAACTTTCATCACCAAAAATTCACGTCAATATTTTTTTGGAACTACCATTCCATTAAATTTAGACAGGTACAAAAAGGTTTCAAAAAACGTTATGCGTCACATACAGCCGGTCCTTTCTCTTCTTCACTATCGGTCGCATGGAGCCAATGCCTTATTTCGTCAAAGCCGATAATGGCTTTAAACAACCCCCTGACAACGCTTGCCAACTATGAAAGCCGATGCATAGATGACAGAAACGTAAAACATCAAATACTAAATGCAATACAAAAACATGAAATTCAAAGAATGCACTATAAAACGCTATATCGGTTCCAGCGTCTTAACCCTCAAGGGGAAGAAGAAGTTTTAAATTTTTAGTTGTTATTTTTCGTTTTTCTCTTTTCGTTTTTCACTTTTATGTCCTCCGACGATCTCAACCCCAATAATAAGGCCAAACTCGTTCCCATCGGCGAAGCAGCCGAGATTCTGGGCGTTTCCATCGATACCATTCGTCGCTGGGACAAGAAAGGTAAGCTGCATTCCACCCGCCCCGATGGCAAAAACCGCTTTTTCTCTATCACTGAGCTGGAAAAGATTAAACTCTCCAAGCCTCTTACCATATCACAAGTTGCGGCCAAACTGAGCGTATCTCCTTCCACACTCCGTCGTTTGGAAGAAAAAGGGCTCATCAAACCTGAACGCAACGAACGTGACGAACGCATCTATACCCAAGACGTCCTCCAGTCCTATCTGGATTCCCAGTATTTCATGCGGCAAAAGAAAGTGCAGGAAGAAATTCTGGAACCTCTCAAAGAGCCAGCCCCTAAGCCAATTGGTCCGTCGCCCGAAGTGCAAGCCGCTCCAACCGTCGCTGAAACAACGCTTTCCAGTGCCGCGAATGACACCAACGTACCTATTTCACCAGAGCCAAAAGACAGCTCCCAACCATCAATTACCCCATCCGCTGAGCCAGAACAACCAAAACCAGCCCAAACTAAGGCCCAACTCAAAAAAGAAGTAAAGGACATTCAAAACACAGACATCACACATCGCGTCTATGACTTTGTCCTCGCGGAAAATCAGCGCCATATCGATCGTTTAATCACCTTCCGCCGCACCTTCTATGGTGCATCAAGCTTTTTAGTCACACTATTTTTCATTGTTGTGGCCTCTATAACCATCGCATTCCTCCTCTTCCCGAGTGAAACGGGAGAATTCTTTGGTTATAAACGCATTATGCCGCGGCTCATCGCCCGCAATCTTGGGCAAGGACAAGTTGCCCCAGTCACGGGTACCACACCTTCTCAACTAGCCAATAAAACACTCTCCAATGGTGGGCGCGTGCTTGGCACTACTTGGCCTGGACCATGGGCAGAGCGCTCGGCTGCCGCTAAAGCTTTACGACCATTCAGTCGCATATCTCTGCAATTAGTGAAAATTCTTGACCCCGAAGCCTACGAGACAGCCGTCACTCAACGCATTATTCCTGATGTGAACGATGTCTTTACCATTGATGAGACAGGTGCCATTACCGCCATGTATAACTTTACCTTTCCCGATACTTCCTACCTGAAAATCCCCGACAAAGAACTTATTACTAACCTAAACGCTGACTATTTGCGCGGTCGTGTACCTGGCTTACTTCCTGGTAATTTACTTTACCTTGATAACAATGGCGACTTATTCCTGCCTGGCACCATCTCCTCACAATCCATCGCCACGGAATCCATCCAGGACGAAGCTATAGTCAGCGAAAAAATTGCGGAAGAGGCCGTTGCTTCAGTACACCTAGGCAAAGACTCTGTCCTATCAAGGCACATTAAAGATGGGGAAGTTAAAGAGGAAGATCTGGCGGACGGTTCGGTCACCACTATCAAAATCGCCGACCAGACTATTATTACCGCCGACCTGGCCAACAACGCCGTAACTTCTGAAATAATCAAAGACGGTGAAGTGAAGGAGCAAGATCTGGCTAATGGCGCCGTTACCACCAAAAAAATAGGGGACAGTGCTGTCACCACTAGTAAAATTGCTGAAAACGCTATTTCTACCGACAAAATAAATGACCAGGCTGTTACTTCCGAGAAAATTGCCGATGGCACTATTCAAACCATTGATATCAAAGACGGCGTACTGACAGCCGTTAAAATTGCCAACGACTCTCTTGACTTTGATCAATTTCAGCAAACTCTTGACCTCGACGAATCCACCGATCTCACACTCGGTGCTTACAACCTTACATTCAACTTGGACTCATCCGGAGATCTTATTATTGCCGACGCTGGTGTGGCTAAGCATGTCTTTTATGATGACGGTACTATCGTCTTCAACGAACCAGGATCCTCTAGCGCCGATTTCCGCATTGAAGGCAATACCGACACCGCCGTCTTCTTCTTTGACGCATCTGCCAACAGTATCGGCATCGGTACCACCGATCCTTCCTCATTCAAACTTCAAGTAGCTGGTAACGTTGGTCCAAACCAAGATTCCGCTTACGACTTAGGCAGTAGCACCTTCCGTTGGGACGCCCTCTACGTCGGTAGCATTAACGCGGAAGGCCACATCGTCGCCACCACCGACAGCCAATACAACCTCGGCTCTTCTTCAGTTAGATGGCTTAACATCTTCGCTGACTCCCTAGAAACGAATCAATTAGTCGCTACCGGCC
>Ga0075963_113_pt1 | contig 20951 bp, 27 predicted proteins | sample RifGroA2_FD_67989 | JGI IMG/M metagenome (GOLD analysis project Ga0075963, IMG submission 67989) | Parcubacteria bacterium GW2011_GWA2_45_14
CAACTATCTGCACGCGCTGCTGTCGTACGCGCTGACGAAGTAACAAAAAAAGAAACAAAAGATTAAATTAACAGGCGTTGGATTGAGTGACAAATTGTGGGTCGTATGAAAAGTCCCCGGCAGTGGGTTGGTTTAATTGTGGCTAGAAAAGGCGGGTCAGCTGGAGTTTCGTAATTCACAGCAATCGGAGCAAGTTTGCTTATTTTCTGAGCAGGACGAAAATCACCCCTTTGCTTTCGCAGCCCTATTTGAGCCCTCAATTCAATGCGATTGCCCTGTACCATGTTAGCGTTTGACAAATAAGGTGTATGGTGGTATATGTAATGTAGTGTACTTTTTGAACCAAGACCCTGGTTCTCTTTTTAACCCAGCTGACCTATCGCCGAGTGCATAAACAGCACGGGAAAGCTCCTTTTTGGAGACGTTAAGATGAAAGGTCGTATGAAGCTGGTGTTGGATTTGCTTGTGTTAGGTACGGGGATTGGTCTAATTGTCTATACTGTATATGCGGGACTCCAACCGTATAGTGGATGATAATTGACCGTGGGCTATGTAGCCGGTAAATGTGAGTTTTTATTCATATGAGCCGGCTTTTTTTGTATGCAGTGTCCCTGTCTTCATCCGTAACGGTGGGGTTAAAGAGAGAGGTATTGTACTTGCCAGGCAGCTATAGTGGCGCAAGGCTTATATGGTTGAGACAGGGATTGTAATGCAGGTGCTTAAGGTTGGTGTGGTACTATGTTTTGATTTCACTTATGTCGGAAAGATTATCAGCCTTATCTGCTCTTACCTCATTACGTTTTTTTGCTGCACTAATGGTTTATTTTCGTCATCTATTCTTTTTTAAGGGACATGTAGTATTGGGCTCACTTTATGTAACGTATTTAGCTGAAGGTTATATTGGAGTAACTTTTTTCTTTTTACTGTCAGGGTTTATCCTTACTTACAATTACTACGAACGTTTTCAAGAGGTGAACTGGTTTTCAGTAAGAAAATTTTATAGGGCCAGGTTGGCTCGAATATATCCGCTTCATTTTCTTACTTTAATGATGGCGACGGTTTTTATAACACCACTGTTTGTTAGTGCTCCGTGGGAAGTTACTTATTCGGGGGTAATTAATTTACTGTTATTACATTGGGTACATGTGTCTGAATACACAGGAGTTTTTAACGGACCGTCTTGGAGTTTATCTTGTGAGGTGATATTTTATGCGCTATTTCCGTTTTTGAGTTGGTTTTTTTGGCGCATGTTTTCGAAAAAATCAGTAAGCAGACTCGTGGCAGTAGTTGTGGCAACGTTTGTTGTATACGCGGTGCTGGTATGGTGGTGGCGAGATGTTCCAAACAATTGGTCTTTACTATACTCCTCGCCTCTTTTTAGAATCGCTGATTTTATAATAGGAATGTTGCTGGCTGTTATATTTTTGAAACACAGGGTTGTTAGAAAGGTGCCAAAAAGAGATATTGGTTGGTTTACTTTATTGGAGATGATATGTGTGACTAGTTTTGCGATTCAGGTTTGGTTGTCACCGGCGGTGCATCAATCTCTTCGGTTTAGTGTGTACTACCTGCCAGTGATGGCAATTATAATATATGTATTTGCTCAGCAGGGCGGTCTGTTGTCACGTTGGTTGACGGCGCGAGAGTTGGTTTTTTTAGGTGAAATTAGTTTTTCTTTCTATATGATTCAGGGCTTAGTGGTTAGATTATTTATATACCTTTCGATTATAGAGAGTCAGCCGTTGGTTGTAGCATTGTTAGCTTTTGTAATTACTATGGTACTTAGCATAGTTACTTATCACTATTATGAGAATCCATTACGGTATTGGTTTAAGAGCAATGGCATAAAAGATATATTTATTGCAAAGAAGTCATCTGATTTGACCCCGCCGTTGGCGGAGTAAAGAGAGAGGGCTTATTGTGTCGGGAATAATAAATGTAATAAATGGGAAATAAATGGGTTCAGCCACCATTACTTGGTCTTCCCGGAAAACGCAATGTTGATTCAAGGTGATACTTTTTAGCTATTCTATTTATCCAACCAGTACTGCCAAACGGACTGCCTTTCTGCGTCGCTAATTCAATTGCTTGCTCTTCTTTTTCAGATTGAGGTTTGTTTAACCAAGTTAAGTATCCTGGGGGAATTTTAATGATCCAGGGCGATAGTATACTTTGTTGCTTTACCGTTCCGTTTTCTCTTCTCCAAACACTGGACCACTGCCAATCCTGGGCTTTCTTGACCAAGTTCGCTTGTAAAGCGTTTCTCTCCACATATCTTACGAGAGTTAAAAAATAATTATCTTGCTGACATAAAAAATGACTTGTATCTTTCTTGGTATAAATGCCCTTCACCAATTGTATTGTTGCTGGTATGCCATTTTCTGGTGTGAGTATTGGTTAGCCAACTCATAACTTTGGATAGGTCGCCATCTTGTTTTGGATACAATACCAAATGCCAGTGATTGGGCATCACGCAGTAAGACAACAGGCGCATGTCATATCTATTCACGACCTCTTCTAAAATCTGCTCAAACCGTTCGTAATCCTTGCTGTCATCAAATATCTGTACCCTGGCGTTAGCTCGATTCAACACATGGTAGACTTGACTGCCAACGTCTGTTCTTGTTGCTCTGGGCATGCCGTAACAATAACATAATCATAATCAATGGTGGCTGACCCCATTAATGCATTAATGACATTAATGATGACCCCATTAATGACTAAAACCAATACCACAGACACCGTATAATATCCCTATGTAAAGCTAATATACTGTAATCTAGGCAAAATGGTGGAAAATGCACTTGCATTTGTTTTGGTTATGCGCTACAGTCTAAGTACAAACAAATAATAAGTTCTTTATAGGCCTACCAAGATTTTTTCTTCCCACTTCCTCATAACTCCAAGTCTCCTCTCAAAAAAAATCTTCCAGGCCTTTCTTCTTGCTTAATTTCTGCCCGTCGGGCTTTTTTTATACTTTATTCTTAGTGGGGGTTATCCATCGTTACCCCGCTGTTTTAGCGGGGTAACGATGGAAGGGAGGATATAGAGGGAAATGAAATTGGCTGACCCCATTATCTAATTACAACAATAATTGATGTTTGCAAAAGAAAGTGATGTGATGTTATTTTTTAGTGATGCTTAAATACACTCAGGTTGTTACATTGGTCTTAATTGGAGTTGGTTGGGCATTCGGAGCTCAAGCGGTGTGTGATGTGGAGCAGGAGATTAATAATATGAGGGGGGTGGTGCTTGATGCCGCAAAAAAAGGGTGGGTCTCGATAGTGGATGAGCGAAGGGTAGGGTGGGAAATTGATAAGGTAGAGCAAGATTGGGAAGATTATTTAGTGGATAAGACTGGTGGTAAGAGCTCACGTTTAATAGATGGGCAATATAATAGGTATTTAAAGAAGCTTGAAGCTCTTGAGAGTCGACTCGAACGACTAGATGATAAAGACGAGTTGGCATCAAATTTTACCGGTGGTTTGTTTGAGATAATTAATACTTTGAAAGGTTGTCGGGATGATAGTGGAGGTGGGGAATATCTGGATGATGATGTTGTGCCGTCTGCTTTGTCACCAGCCGAGCTGGGGATGGTGATGTGGTCTGAGGGTAGTGGGCTAGATGTAGTGACTAAATTAAAGGAAGGATCTTGGCAGTCCTCTCATTTGGCAGTTGCTACACGAGGCTTCTCCAGCATTTCTGGTGTGTTAGATGATGATGGGTATTTTCATGTAGTTACTTCTGTTAGCAATCAACAGGGTAATGATAGTTTGGTGCACTACACCAATAAGTCAGGTGGGTGGGTAGGTAGTGCTTTACCTGTGGCTGGTTATAGAAATGCAATTGCGGTGGATAGAAAAGGGAAGCTGCATATTTTAGCGAGTAGCTCTGCTCCGGCAATGAATGTGAGTTATTCGACGAATGCGTCAGGGGTGTGGATAACAGAAGAGGTAGCGACGAACGGAACCATAGGTACTGGTGGGTTGGTGGTGGATAGTCGTGGTTATGCACATATGGCTTATGCTGATAATAATACTAATGAAATAAAATACGTAGTCCGTGATCGTTGGGGACGGTGGGAGACTAGCGTGGTTGATACCTTTATTGGTGATGTGCCATATATTGGGATAGCGTTAGATAGACGACGTGATCCTTACTTAGCTTACGCTAGGCAAGAGAGTGGTGAGTTGGTGTTGGCGACTGAAAATAGAGGAAGTTGGGATAAAGTAGTGGTGTTGAAGGGGGGGATATATTACGCGAATAATTTTGTGCGAGTAGCAGTCAGTACGAGTCGTGTTCCTCATATTATGACTTATGACGGCAATAACGATCGCAAAGGTTTGCTTCATGTTTACCCCGGAACGGAAGGGTGGGTTTTTGATATAGTTCATGGAAACATCACGGCGCCGTATCGGCCATCAATGGACTTCGGGGCAGATGACAAACTACATGCTTTCTATTATGATAATGATCATTTTGAATATGCTGTTTGGTCGAGTGGATCGTGGGTGTTACAAATACTGTCGGGAAAAATTACCGAAGTTCTTGATCGGGGTTTTTTCTGGGGAGAGATGGATATACGATAGTATTGTTACTGGCTACTAATGACAGTGATTGTTAACTAATTTTACACCTTCAGGGGCGTAAAAATAGGGATTAATGTGCTATTTAGAGCGGTGTATGGTGGCCGTGATCTGACGGAATCCGAAAATAGATATTGGTTGGTGTGGATTGGCGATAAGCCGACGGAGTAGATTCTACAAGGCGCGATGGCTTGGTAAAAACAGAACGACGTAGCGCATTGAGGGGAGATTTATCGTTGAGGTTTGATTTCAAAAGAGCGGGGTGTAAGGTGAATAGATGTTTTGGGGTAAAGACTTGGGGTTGGGTGATAGGGGTGGTAAAGATAAACTATTTGGATTGGTAAAAAAATCGTCCTTACAAGAAGGACGAGTGTTAACTAGGCGACTAGAACTTTTGATTTACAATAGGGTTGGGCAGTTCCTCTTCTTCATCATCAATTTCAGGGAATACTTCAGGATGTCGTATTAGCTCTCTTAGCGCCTCCTTGTCCTTGAAGTTAAGGATGCAGTTTAAGATGTCGTCGCATTGTCCATCACTCAAAAAGTAAAAAGTTATCCTTGGAAGCGGATGAGTATTTCCGACCCGATTATTCTTGGGATCGTAGAAAACGCTCCAGTGTCTACCACCATCAAAGGAGACTTGTACTGTCTGTATGGACACAAAAAACCCTTCACCGAGTGCGTAAGTTACTTTGAGCTGATGCTTCTGGGATTGGAGAGGAAGGCATGGTTTTTGTCGGCAGGAGGTGTCCTCTAGTCTTTGATTGGTAATATCAAGAACATCTCTTCCTTCACCTTCCATAATAACTTCAAAAATAGTTATACGGCGTTGGTCGTCCGAGTCAATCACCTTAGGTGTGCCGAGCGTTTTGTACATAAGTAACAACTCCATTTTCAATTGCAAAAGAACACGATATTAACAATAAATCATTATGTAGGAATAATATTATCTGTCAATCTCATTCTAGTGGATCAGAGTACAAATTTACGTCAACTTAATAAGTAGTCCTGTGTAAATTCAAATACTTGGAGACCGTTTCGAAATTGACAAAAGAGAACACTTTAAATGTTTCATGTGAAGAAATTAAAGGGAGTCAAGTACAGTGCTTGATAAAACCGCGACTGTTTGATTACAAAATGGCGGGGGCGTATGGTGAATGAGCTATAAATGCTAGGCACTATTTATTGTTTCTTACATGAATATCTACTTGGACATTGACGGGGTGATATTGGCGTCGGAAAGACAGCCGTCTTTGCATGCGGAAGAGTTTATTAAATATATAGTTGATAACCATAAGGTGATTTGGTTAACGACTCACTGTCGGAATCCGGGAGATGATCCGGTGCCAATGTTGGCGCGGTATTTCGACGAGGAGACGGTGGAGTATTTGAAGAAAATTAAGCCAGCGTATTGGGAGGAGTCAAAAACGGAAGGGATAGATTTTACGAAAGAGTTTAAGTGGATAGATGACGATTTGTTTGAGTTTGAAAAAGAAGAGCTGGAAAAACATAACGCACTTGATTCGTTTATTAAAGTAAATCTTTACGATGATCCAGAGCAGTTGGAGAAGATAATGAAAGAGTTATAAAAAAGCCGCGGGTTGGGCAACGTGGTCGTTTGAGTACAGAGTACTTGGGGCGACTTGGCGTTGGTTAACCGGTGGCTAAGATAGGTGAATTTACTGTACGCTGCGTTTTTGGCGGCGATGTTTTTTGTTATAGGTATTGATGCGGTCACGTTCACAGAGGCGGCATTTTCTTTTCAAATATCGGCTGATGGCTTTTGAATTTCCCAAGGTTATTTTTTTATCCATGGTGGGAAAAAATGTTCGGTGGGTAGGCCAGTTGGTTTGACACACGGCACAAGTACGGTTTTTGGTAGGGTCTGCATACCCGTTCTGGCGAAAGACGTCGGCTTTAAGATTGAGATGGTCTAAAAATTGCTGGCGCTTTTGGCGGAAGCGTTTTTTATTTTTACGCTTTATCCGTTCCATACCACGCTTTTGTTTAGCCAGTGAATAAGGGAGTTGCATGACTTGCTGGCGAGTAAGTTTTAAGCCTAGCTCGTTTTGGCGCACGGTAACGGTGGTTTGACACACTTGCCAGTGCAGGGTGATTTGCTCGGGTGTCTGAGTACGGGAGTGCTGGTAAAGATATTCGTCAAAAAGTAGTTTCTCGCCGGGTTGCCATGATTTCTTTTGGCTTTGTCGTCGGGAAACTTTGCGATCGGAAAGTTTGCAGCGACGCCATTGGTTCCGAATGGCCCAAGCTGAACGAGGAGGATTTAATAAGAGATTATAATTGATTATTTGGGAACAAGAATAGCCAGCCTTATTTAGTATTCGTAGTTCTTGTTTCTGACGGCGCGACCAGTCGATGTGAGCAGGTCGGGTGGTAAGATAGCCCAGTCTTGTGTCTTGTCTTCTGATGCTGCTCTGGTTGTGACGGCCAACACGGATGTCTGCGATGGGCTGCTTAACGGTTACCACTAAGTGTTGCAGCTGATTCTTTTCTTGGTGAGTCCAGTGGTTACTTGACATGGTTTAAGCCCTTATGTTGGGAAAGTACAAGAGGATAGAGGAAGTGTCATTGTTATATCATCAATGAGCAAAAAATGTCTATATGTATAAGTTGTTTGGTACAGGGTTCGTCGGGTAGGAGGGTGGGGGTGAAAAATGGGAAGGGCTAGAAGAATGAATTATATTTTTATACCTACGCATCAAAGCGTCGATGTAAAACAAGCGGCTGAGTAGTAAGGTTGGTGAGCTGGGTTAGTAGGTCTGTACACCTCTGGTGTGTATAGATGGGAAATTGGAGGGGGTAGGTTTTACAGGCCGAGCTGGGTGGAGAGAGCGGAGACGTAGGTGTTGAGAAAGTAGGGGATAGCGAAGACGAGTCCTAGTAGAGGCAGGACGAAGGTAACAATGGTTAAAATGAGAGTCCACAGAAACATCTTGCGAGTGCGCTCAACGCTAGTGTAGATTCGCTCGAGTAGTTCCCGATCCGGTTGCTTCGTGGGAGTGGGGGTTGGTTGGATTTCGTCGACTGACATGGAAATAGTATATCACGGAAGCTAGGTATCAATTTATTAAACAAAAAAATCGCCCTGAAAGCGATATGTGTAGTGTTTATTAAGAATACCATGGGTTTTTGTGCGTATTGTGGAGAAGTTCTCAAATGGCAGGGAAAAACAATGTATAGCCCTATTGACGGGTATTTTTTCGGATGTCATTTGTTGTATGGTTAGGACATGGCTAAGGAATGGCAGGTGTACATAGTGAGATGTAATGACAGTACTTTGTATACGGGATGTACTAACGATCTCAAGAAACGAGAACTTTTACATAATATTGGGAAAGGAGCACGATATACTCGTAATAGGAGGCCTGTTCGAGTGGTGTATACGGAAGAGTTTGGCAGCAAGGGGGAGGCTTTGCGGCGGGAATATGAAATTAAACAGATGACGAGGGAGGAAAAGGAGGAGTTAATTAAAAAGAACAAGGTAAAAATTGAGGCAGAATTTGACTTGATCAAGGGTAAATAATAGCTTGAGAACATGAATGGACAAAGGCGAGAAGATATTTACGCGGGGCTGGCGGTTGAAATTGTTTTGAAAAAAGATCAGCGGACGGGTCAGCTGACGCGCGGGGTAGTGCAGGATATTCTGACTAGCTCTGCTTTTCATAGTCGAGGGATAAAGGTGCGCCTTAAGAGCGGAGAGATTGGCCGCGTGCAGAATGTTTTGGAAGGATAGCAACGGAAACATTGCCGACATTTTTTATTGGCAGGACGTGACATGGGGTGTTATCTATCGAGTTTGTCGAATTAGGCGCGGGAAGACTGAAAAGTGCATCTCTTCGCAAAAACAGTTATTTTTAGTATATTGAACAGTTAATTATTATATGAATTACACAAAGACATTTAAAGATATAAACAAGGCTGATGTTGCGATTGCTGGCGGCAAAGGGGCGTCTTTGGGCGAAATGACCCAAGCGGGTATTCAAGTACCGCATGGCTTTGTAATACTGGCCCCTGCATTTGATGAATTTCTAAGGATTACTGATCTTAACGTGGAGCTGGACTCAATCTTGGACCAGGTTCATCACGAGGTAATGCACGAAGTAGATGATGCATCAGAAAAGATCAAAGCTTTGATTCTCGGCAAGGAAATTCCGGAATATATGGCCGCGGAAATTGTGGCGGCTTTCGAGAAGTTGGATGCCGAGTTTGTGGCTGTCCGTTCCAGCGCCACATCTGAAGATTCGGCGGCGGCGGCCTGGGCAGGACAGCTGGATACCTATCTCAATACTGAGAAGGATAATCTACTTGAGAATGTGAAAAAATGTTGGGCATCTCTCTTTACGCCTCGCGCTATCTTCTATCGTTTTGAGAAGGGATTGCACGGCACACCTATTTCTGTTGCCGTTGTAGTTCAGAGAATGATTCAATCGGAGATATCTGGCATCGCATTTTCCGTACATCCAGTCACTCAAGATTATGATCAACTAATCATTGAAGCCGGTTTTGGACTAGGGGAAGCGATTGTGTCGGGATCAATTACTCCCGATAGCTATGTGGTAGAAAAAGAACCAAGACGAATTATTGATATTAATGTTGCTACCCAAAATAAAGGACTTTATCGAATTTCCACTGGTGGTAACGAATGGATCGATATTCCCGAACCAAAAGCATCGTCTCAAGTTCTTTCTGAAGCTCAGATTTTAGAATTTGCTAATCTAATAATGATAATCGAAAATCATTATGGTTTTCCTTGTGATATTGAATGGGCGTATGAAGACGGGAAATTTTATATTGTTCAAAGTAGACCGATTACAACTCTCGTGAATGAAAAACATAACGATTTAAACAGATTTACAAATAAAAACAGATCACTTGAGCATGCGGATGGATTGCCGGTATATTTTGAAATGACAATGACAGGATTTACTGATAGGTTGAGAAATAATAATTTATCATCATACGAAATCGGCATTAGTCACTTCATAAAGGATGAGGTTGATTACATTTCTCTTATTCAAGATCAGAATAAAATTGGTAGCGCAATTATAAAGGATTTTCTAAATAATCCATCGAGTATAAATAATCTTTATAAAGAATGGGTGATCGGGTATGAAAAAATGCTCGATCGTTCTAGTGTGGTTTTTGATTACGATTTAAATAAATTTAGCGATAAGAAACTCTTGTCATTATCAGAGGATATTTATTCTTTTTATCGCAAAGAAGTTTCAATGCCTGGTTTTACTGATGGCTTTATGTTCTATGCCGAGAAGCGCTTGAACGATTTAATAATGGAATATTGTGATATTAATAAATTGAAAAACTTTACAGAAATATTTACGACCCTTACAGCCTCTACTGAACCGTCTTTCTTTAACGAAAAAGAGTCGGATTTAAGTCGCGCTTCGGATACAGAATCAAAAAATAGTTTATTAAAAAAATATGCGTGGTTAAATTCAAGCTATTCAGGTTATAAACCATATACAAAAGAAAATCTTGATAATGATTTAAAGGATGTTAAAGACCCAGCTTTAGCGGAAAAACAATTGTCTGATAATAAATTAGCAAAGCAGGATTTAATAAATAAGCATAAATTTAACGATGAAATACTAGCAATAGTTAAATTAACTGATTTATTTATTAAATGGCAAGATCAAAGAAAAGTCTACACTCTTTCGTATGTAGCATTGCGAAGCAAGATCTTACATGAAATTGCTCAGCGTTTTAAATTTGATATAAAACTTCTTGAATATGCATTAACAGAAGAACTTCCACTAGTTTTAGATAAAAGTTTCAGTATTGATGTTCTAAAAAATCGTAGAGATAGTGGAGTGCTGTTTATCCATAAAAATGGAAAACTTCAGGAAACTATAGTTGGTGAGGAGTCTGAATCTTTTGTCGCCAAACTACAAGGCACAGAAAATAATGGTGCTTCAGAGATTTCAGGAACAATTGCTTCAAGAGGTAAGGTTATTGGAAAAGTTAGAATAGTTATGACTGCAAAAAATATAAACGACGTTGAAGATGGAGAAATATTAGTTGCTCCTATGACTAGGCCAGAACACTTGGTAGGCATGAAAAAAGCAGCAGCAATTGTTACTGATGATGGCGGAATTACTTGCCATGCGGCAATTGTTTCTCGAGAGCTTGGCAAACCTTGTATTATTGGAACAAAGAATGCTACTAAAATTCTAAAGAATGACGATTTGGTTGAGGTTGATGCGGAAAACGGAGTGGTTAAAATTATTAGAAATTGATATGAAAAAGAGTATAAAATTATTAACTCCTCAAGATGTCCCTAAATATTTAGTTGAAAAGGGGGTTATAAAATATTCTAAGGATGTGCTTAAAATAAAAGAATTAACGAATGGTAATAGCATGTTCGTAACTTTGGTTAAGCTTAAATATTCAAATAAAAACAAAAAAATAATAATTAGACAAGCTCTGAATTATGCAAGAGTTAAAACTCAGTTTAAAATAACATCAGAAAGACTGAATTGGGAGGCAGATGCTCTTAAAAAATACAGAAAATTAGTTCAAAAAAACATTTTACCAGAAATTATATCCCATGATCTTGTTAATAGAATTTTAATAATGAAAGACTCATTAGGTACTGGAAAATATTTTAATGACGAATATTTTGGAGGAATCTATCACGAGGATTTGCTTGGGAAATTTGCAGTGTTTTTTGCAAGTCTACATGGACAGTCGTATGGGAAAAGCGAAAAAATATGGATGAGCCGGGCAATGCATACTTTTTGGACAAGAACTGTTTTTATTGAACATTACTTGGTTGGTTTTCTTGAGTTGTTTGACTTAAAGGAAGCAAAAAAAATATTACGAAATAGTGAAAACAGTACTCACTGTTATTGTTGGATGGACCCTTTAATAAAAAATATTATCGTAGAAAAGAATAAATTTAGAATTTTTGACTTTGAACAAGCTACTATTTGGGATCCTGCTTATGATATAGGTGCCTTTATTGCACCTTGGTATTTTCAATATTTGAAAGGAAATATTAAATATAAGTATATAAAGAATTATTTTGACAGGTATTCTATGGTAATGGGTAGATACAAGGTTAAAAAAGTAGATATCGAAGGCATCTTAGAAAGAGCTATGGTTTATGTGCATACTACCATGCTACATGTTTCAATAGGTAATGATCAATGGGTATCCTCATCAAAGAATGATAAAGATTTAATAATAAAGCATTCAAAAAAGTATTTTAGTCAACAGGAATTAAAAAATAACAGTTAAAAATGATTAAATCAGCTTAATGATTGGCATAATTTTAAAAATATGAAACAAGAACAAATCAAATTTCAAAGCAATAATAAAACAGTTGTAGGTATAATTGAAACTCCCGATCATGGAGAAATATTTCCGTTAGTTATTTTGTTTCATGGTGGCACTAACACTAAAGATAAATTCCCAACCTACCCAATAATAAGAGATCGATTAATAGAGGAAGGTTTTATGACATTTCGAATTGATTTTTTTGGATCTGGAGAAAGTGATGGAGAATTTAAGGACAAAACAAACGCTTTTATGTTAAACAACATGAAAGATGCCATCGATTTTATTGTCAGGGATGAGCGAGTTGAAAAATTTGGTATTTTTACAAGGAGTCAGTCTTCTTTACAATCTTCATACCTAATTGATGATCGAATTTCTGCCCGTGTTATGTGTTGTCCTGCTATCAGGCCATGGGATTGTTTTACGAATGTGTGGTATCCAAAAGAAATGAAAGAATTTTTAAAAACAAGCGATGACTATTTGTTTATAAAAACTAGTGATGTTAGAAAAGTTAAGGGAGAATACGGATACAGTAGAAAATATTTTAATGAATTGCAGGCATTACCAAAAAAAACAGAAGAGTCTATGCCAAAAATGAACAATGTTATGATAATTCAGGGTGAGATGGATAAAGAAATAAATTACATGGATGCCGTTACTGCATTCAACTATCTTCCAAGCGGAAATCGTGAATTGCATATGATTAGTGGTGTCGGGCATCCATTTGAAGGAAAGGAAAATGAAGTTGCTTCATATGCAGTTTCTTGGTTTAATAAATATTTAAAATAAATATATGTACAAAAATATTATCGAAGGAGATTTTTTAAGGAATTAATGGGTCAAGTATGCTCTGTCGAAAACCTATGGTTTAGGCATAGTAGTAATCTATGACCACCTCAAAATCACCTAACAAAGTCGCGGTCGCTGCCTACGCCGCCGCCAAGCAAGCTTTGCCGACCTACTCCCACAAATTCTCTCCTAAGAAATTCACGTAGCCCCAGTTAGCCGCGTGTTTAGGGCTAAAAGAGTTTTTCACCACCGACTACCGTGTTTAGAATTAAGAGGTCAAGAAAGAATTAGGGGGTCAAGTACAATAATTTAAGTAATTTAAGGAGAAAAAAGAGGGTAAGTTCAATAAAGGTGATTAAAACGATTATTGTTTGAATTGGTGTTCTCGTGCGCAACGAGATGATTGTACAGTTGATGATTTGGGCGGTTTTCTATGAAGCATACTTGGCCTCATCTTTTCCTGGATTTTCCGTGAAGCTGAGATCATAAGGAAGCGGTTTAACAAATCCGTATATACCCACTACGCTTACAATAAGGGGAAGTGTTCAGAAGGATTTTTTAATAGCAGTGGCCAGTGAGACTAGTTTCATTGGATCAAAACTATTCTAATATGTCGCGTTCGCTATTCAGGCTGCAGCTCCCTCGTCCGACAGGTTACGGACTAATCGTGACTGTTTTCGCGTTAGTACCCTTTGCTGTGCGCATCGGGTTTATTCTAACAGGAGTGACAGGCTATATTCTCCATTCAGCTTATAAAATTTTTCAATTACTTATTCCGATTGGCTGGCGATATAGAAACAAGCAGTTACGGGGCTGGAGGATTCTTTGGCCCGGCGGTCTATTCGGAAGAGTTTACTAGTAAGGGAGAAGCTTTGAGCAGGGAATATGAGATAAAGCAGATGACGAGGGAGGAAAAGGAGGAATTGATCAGAAGCAAAAAAAGTAAGGCATGGTAGGGTTTGACTTGGTGAGCAGCAAATAATAGTTTAGAAACATGGATGGACAGAGGCGAGAAGATATTTATGCGGGACTGACGGTTGATATTGTCCTGAAAAAAGACCAGCGGACGGGAACGCTGACGCGTGGGGTAGTGCAGGATATCCTGACCAGCTCGGCATTTCATAGCCGAGGAATTAAGGTGCGACTAACCAGCGGGGAGGTTGGCCGTGTGCAGAATATTTTAGGCAGAGAGTGAACGTGATTAGGGCCGGTGAAGGCACGATACCTTGAATGCAGATAAACAATTGTTATGAAAATTATTGTTCATGTAAAACCGCGGTCAAGCCAGGCTAAGGTGGAGCAGATTAGTGACGAGGAGTATAAGGTTTGGGTGCGCGCGGTGCCGGAGAAGGGGAGGGCTAATGAGGAGATGCAGCAACTGTTAGCTGATTACTTTCAAATAAAAAGATCAGCGGTCCGGTTAGTGATAGGCAAGACTGCCAGAGAGAAGCTGGTTGAGATTATCGGGAAGTAAACCCCCACACCCAGTCCTTTAGGCCAGGGCTTTTCAGCGGAGCTAATATAAAAACCATTCATCACCGGCCTTAAAGGCTGGCGCTTGCTGGGTGTGGGGGTAAACGGATAGAGAGTAGTCGTGTTGAGCGGCGGGTTATTCTGAAAATAATAAAATGACATTGGACTGGTCTGAAGGCTGATAATATTGTCTTGTTGAACCGAATTTTTTTGTTATGGTGGTGAGGAATGAAGGAGGTGAGTTTCATGGTCCATTACGTGTGTCCGGTGTGTCTGGGAATGGCAAATCGCGCTAAGGTTTGTGAGACGCCTGGTTGTGCCAGTGAGGGGCATGATTTGGTGGAATGCCACTGCACAGACAACAAGCACAAAGAGGTTTTGCAGGTTGCTAAAGGTAAGGGGAAATAATATTGTCAGAAACAGTCATCTAATTTAGAATGATGATCTGTTTTAATATATTACGAGAAGACTGTATGACAAAAACTTCTAAAAGATTATATCGCAGTCTGCATAATAAAGTTTTTGCTGGAGTATGCGGCGGGCTGGGGGAGTATATGAACGTAGATCCTGTATTGATTAGATTGATCTGGATGCTAGTAGTAATTGCTACGGGGTTTGTGCCTGGTGTGGTGGTATATATTATCGCGGCCATTATTGTTCCAATAGAGGTAGCGTACGTTGATAACATCGAGAGACCAAAAGTGCAGCAATAAGGAGCGGTTAGGACTAACCGAAGTCATTAGTTACAACCAGATAACGGTTAGGTTATTGATGTGATGGCGGGTGTTGATAACAGAACTCTTGCGGGGCAGGGTAAGGTTTGGCATGTTCACGCTATGCCATATAGAAGGAGGGCATATTTGCCGGAGAGGGTGCGGTAGAACCTTTCGCCTCATGCTGAAATTATTTATAGCAAGAAGTATAGTGGCGTGTCTGAACAGTATAGTTCCAAAGAGCGAGCGCATTGGGTGGCTGGGGCGGGAGTTAAACGTAAGTATCAAAAGGGCAGAGAAAGCAAGCGGTACGTCAAATCGTTTTAGGACAGAAACATTGTGATAGGACAAAGTACATTATCAGGGCAGGAATCAAGGAACAGAGCGAGCGGCCAGGCAGGGAAAATCGTTGGCTACGTTATATGTATAATTGTGATAGACATTTTTTTCCTAATTGGTCTGCCGATTATGTTGTATGGAGCTGAGCCAATTAGTAATGATAGACTTCTACTTAACGACATTGATAGGCAGCTTGGAATAGATTTTGATACATTTCATGAGATTAATACACAGGAAAGCGGATGGCCGCCAAGTAAAAATGATAAATATTTAGCTTGTCATTACCTGGCTTGAAAAATAGAGGGTAGATGGGACTAGTTGGTGACAGGTGATAGTTGGCGTTTGTTTTCTTTCTCTTTGGGACTGGAAGGGCTTTGTTGCACAATTACCTAATCTTTAGCTTTATAAAGCTTTTTTACAAAAATTGCTTAAAAAATAATTTGGCCTAATTTAGCTATTAAAATGGGTTATGCAACAAAGCCGACTGGAAGGAAAGTTTTGGCTATAATTGATGACTGCTATTAGCATAAAAGATTAATAAACGAATAAATTGGCTTATCTTAGCCTTGTATATAGATTACTATTGACAATAGTGTTTATTCTTGATATAGTTTATCGTTAAATAAGCAGGGCAGTATCTTGAAAAATTACATAGCAAGAAACGTGTAAAGCCCAAATCAGCAGGGATTTGGGGCAGAGCGGCATTGTTTTAATTAGTTCGCTTTGAAGGGCGGTGACCTGGGAAAATAAACCAGTAGTTCGCATGGATCGTTCTTGCGTGAAAACGGAGAAATTCCTATCTGTTCACAGTTGATGCGAACAGATAGGCCTCCGTCTCTGGCGGTGTCAGCACCTTTTGGAGCTGGTCGCCAGTGATGGAGATTGTTAGCTGTTGTTTATGTCGATCGGTTGCGTCTGAATTATTTAGAGTAATGAAACAACGTGGATTATTGATTAAGTTTTTACACGTCGGGTGTGTAAAAGGCGGGAAAATTTATTGGAGGTGTTTTGGTTGGGAGCATGAAGCGGCTCGCGGGCAATCACCTCTTTTATGTTAAATAGAGGGCATACTTTTTGTGGAGACAGAAAGCATGTAATTTTAATGACAGCCGAAGGTTGGTTAATGCTTGAGGCTGTGTTCTTTAAAAATCCCCGTTATAAGTGCGTCTCAATTATTTAAGAGATTGTCACGAGGGGCGGCAGGTAGCAGCCGTAATCCTATAAGGAGGGATGCTATGGACAGGGTAAAAAGTGCGGCGGAGATGGTGCAAGAAATGGAGAGGGCGATTAGTGTCATGGAGAAAGGGATCCAGGAGTTGAAGCTGTTGGTTAAGGATTTTGGCGACCATGTGTTGGCGGACGACATCATTGACGGTGTGAAAGAGAAAGCAGATGACGCCGGCGATGACGATGAGCAGGAAGCCAGCACTGCCGTGCTCCGGATTGAGTCTGCTCGGGCGGACAATGAGCCCTTGCCTGAACCTCAATTAGTGGTTAGCGTCGGGAAGCGAAAAGAAACCAAGCGGGAAGTACTTTCGCCTTTGGAAGTGGTTTGTCGAGAGACTGGATCTCTCGCAACTGCACAACGGACGTTTTCTGCTGTAGTTGAAGGTTTGCGACACGTTGAACAACTGCTGAGCAAACAGGACATCAGTTCTCTCACTCGTCTCATGGATGGCATTAGCGAATTGTTCAGCGTTCATGGCCGGACGCTAAGCAGAGAAACGCGCAGCTACTTGATGGATCAAACCAGGGACATTGTCTATGTGCTCATACAGGAGTACGCCAACTTGATTGAGCAGAGGATGGGCAAGGAGGCAACCACGATCAGGCAGGCAATGACGATGACGGGGGTGGTCAGGCTGGAGAAAATGATTGAGGAGAAAGATCTCCCGCCAATTGTCATTGGGTACATGGAGTGGCTTGGGCTCTCTTTTGTCGGACAGAAAAAGGCTACGGCCTTGCTTGATGAACTCGAGCGCACTGATTTTCGGTTGAATCCTAAACATAGCGATGGTCTGAAGGATCCTACCGAAGAAGTTAGTGTGATGGATGATCTTGAAAAGGCACGACGGCGGGTGGAACGAGAAAGGAAAGGTAAGGAGCGTGCCGAAAGAGATCGTGTCTATCGGAATGAAATGCGAGGCAGTAACACATCACCTCCCAAGCATGGGAAACGGTAGTACAAAGGGCGCATGGTTTTGTGGGTTTTGCTAAGGCGAAATCAATGAAACTTGATGAGCAGAGCCAAGTTAGTGTTTGTTTTTCAAGCAACTAATAAATCTGTTCAACGAAGAGGATGGTTCATCATCCTCTTTTTCTTAAAAATCGGGTCCAGGGGACGCGGTTTTTAAGAAGAGCCAGTTGCCGGACTCTTTGTAAAAGGGGGTAATTTTGATCGTGTGTCCTGAGAACCCTCCCGGTTTTTTGGATACGGCAATCGCGGTCGTGTCGCCTACATATGGAGACCCAACATGGCGACCACGTTGATGGCGGGGAGTTTTGGAGCGGGTACTAGGGAGATGCGGATTGAGGCCAGTAAGGGAGAACAGTTTCGCGAGAAAGTGGGAATGCTGGCTGAGCGGTTAGGGCTTACTGAGGAGCAGTTTGATCAAGAAATCAAGCTACTTACCCAGTTAAGAAAGATGGCCCGGTTGCGCAAAGGGATAGTGTCGACAGAGCCGCGCATGTAGTTCATTAGCCAGAGTAATTTTGGGTGTGGGTTATTTCTGTCTTTTTTAGCACACTCATTTGGGGAAGATAGCTTCCCCTTCTTTCCTGGCACTGACTTTATGCAAATAAAGTTTGGGTGAGGCGAAGAAAGACGGATATATAAGGAATGAAATTAGACATAATTTGAAAGAGGACTGTTGAGGACAGATGTAAAAAAAAACCGCTCAGCAGCTGTATGAAGTTTTGAGATAAAAACAGTCGACTGGAGCGGTGCGTTTAATCACTGGAAGGTTTTTCGGGGGGTGGTGGCCAGGACTCGTCAAAGTCATGTTCTTGGATAAGTCGGCTTAATTCATTTACTGATATAGACGTGATTGGGGGATCGGCGAGCGCATTGGCGCGGCTGATAATTTCCTGATGAATGCTGGCAGCTAACGCAGGATTGCTATCGTTGAGCCAGTTGATTGGCACGTTAATCAAGCCGGTCGAGTAGATATCCAAGTAGCGTCGTAAACCTTCCGTTAATATGTCGGATGTTAATTTTTCACTTAGGGTGGTAATGGCGCATAGCCATTCAGAGCGGTGGACGTATACTTTTCCCCGCCGGGTTAGGGTAGCAATTTTTTCGGGTTGTGATTGATCGCGGCAGCATGATAATGCGTAGTCATATAACTGATTGGTAAGATTGCGATCGCATATGCAGCCGATAAAAATCACGGACTGGTCGGGTAAAAGAAGGTAGATATTAACACGTTGACCCGGCCATTTGGGGTAAAGGGTGGCAGGTTGACTGGCAATTGCGGTAAGAACAGAAGGCGGTTGATTCGCTAATTGCGCAAGAACGTCATCAGTTGGCCAATAGTGTCCATCATAAACTTGTTGACGAGTGTGGTACTCATACCTGGTTAGAAGCAAAGAGGTAACAGCACGAGTGATATTAAAGCTTTGGTAGATTTGTGGTTTTATGGATGGTTTGTCAGCGGCAGGCATAGGGTGTTCCTTCTCAGTGGTGTTGGATTGACAATGTGCAGGCTGCGAGTGTGCCACGGTTTACGATAAATAGCAAATATGTTTTGTTATACGGGATTGACGTTTTTTGCGCAAAGTATATTATACCGACTCAGGCGCCAATTAGGGGGGGTGTCCTTTTTACTCGGTTCTTTACCAAGAGGAGGAGTACCATGTTGTCTCCACAGGTTGTTGAGGAGCTTCGGAAATTAACTAGGCATTTTGGAGACTATCACGTTAGGGGATTGGACGAGTCTGACGACGCCAGTGTACAAAAGTACTTGGCGACTTTCTTAGCTGGGATCAACGTCGAGTTAAGCGACAAAGAACATCGATACGCTTCGATGCTGGACAGAGTGATTAGAAGTGCGTTGTCCGCTGCCGGCGAGGCTGTTAAGAAGACCGTCAACTGACTTATAAGCATTGCTACGTCTCTTACTCTACCGACTACTGAGGGGGCGTTGTTTAGCCTTATAAGAAATCTGCTACACTGTCTGAAAAGCAGGTAAGCTCAGCCGGTCAGATCCATTGGCTGCTTGGTTGACTGGATGAAACACAGTATCGAGTCATCCTCATAAAACAGGAGAGGCAAAGTTAAATGCAGCGAGGAGGTCTTTTAAGCATAAAGCTTTAAAGCCCCCCTTTTTTTATTGGCCGTAAACTAAAAAACTTTTAGAGCGGTGTGTCTAAAAGTTTGATTAATATGGGAAAGTTACTCGGCAGATTTTTTCTCGGCGTACTTGGTTGATATCCAACCAGCATTACCATCGTCTAGTTCAATCTTGTACCAGTCACTGTTGGTGCTGGTGTCGAGCAGCGGATAGGTAGCGCCTGGATCAATGGTAGTAATTATTTTGGAAGCAGTGCTGGCACCCTCGCGCACATTCAAATAGCCGGTCTCAGTATCCTTGATGGTGACAGTATCTCCAACAGGTTCGTCAGAAGGGGAAGGGGTGGGAGAATTGGACGGGTTGCTGGAGGGAGATTCTTCGAGCGGTGATGCTTCGGGTTGGCTAACAGTTGGTAGCAGGGAGGTGGAGGGTTTGGCATCATTAAAGGAGGAAGTATTTAAGGAGGCTGGTGGTTGAATGATTCTTTTGGCTATAACGTAGCTGCCCCAACCGATTAGGAAGAAGACAAGGAAGCCGATCAGGAAATTAACAAATTGACGAGCTCGCTTGCGTTTTAGGGCAGGCAGTTTAACAAGAGGTTCGGAACGCAGGCCAGACTTAGCGGAGATTGCTGTTCTAGCCATAGAAGTGGGAGTAGGCTTTGGGGTGGGTGGGACAGGATTGACAGGAGGGGTACTAGGCTGTTTTGGTTTAATGGCTGATTCGGTGGGGAGGTGAGGACTAGCTGTTTGCATAACGGAGGCGACTTTGGCCTGAATAACGGACTCAGGTTTAGCGGTAATTGTTGATGAGATATGAAGCCGATTAATAATGAAACCGGTGACAATAAGCAGAGCGGCAATTAAAATAACAGGTGAGGTGATGGCGGGAGTAAAGAAACCGGTAAATGTCAGAATGTAGGGGACGGCAAGGAGAAGGAAGCCTGTACCTTGTAGTAGGGGAGCAGCCTTACGGCGTGGTTTCATTAAAGACAGGCAAAGAAAAGCAGTGACCAGGAAAACCAGTCCGATGATAATCGACAAGGTGGGTTGTAATAATGCCAGCCAAGTGAAGGAGGAGAGCATGTGATTATTATAGATGGAATAGCGTTGGTAGGGAAGGAGGATGAGACTAATGACTAATGTGCAATCAATGACCCCACTTGTCCCTTCGACAAGCTCAGGGTTACGCGGGGCAGGCCAAGTTTTAAAATCCTAAATCCGAAATTGTTAAATTCCTGCCTGCCGGCAGGCCCCTTATCACCACTCCACCTTGAGGCTATGAGGGGGCGAGGCGGAGGGAGATACTAGACTTTCCTTAATCGGTGAGCAGTTACAAAACGGGGTAATCGCTCACAGGTCAAGGAAAGCCCCCTAACTGAAAACAGCCCGCCAGGGTTGTTTTAGGTTACCTTGGTGAGTTTTGCCAACTCCGGCAGGAAG
>Ga0075963_118_pt1 | contig 20752 bp, 21 predicted proteins | sample RifGroA2_FD_67989 | JGI IMG/M metagenome (GOLD analysis project Ga0075963, IMG submission 67989) | Parcubacteria bacterium GW2011_GWA2_45_14
TGCATAGAAGGATACATTGTTAACAAAAGACACCTTACGGTGTCTTTTGTGATATTAACAGATTTTGGGGTCAAGGGGGAGTTTCGTAATTCACAGCTCCGATTGGTCCCTAAGCCATGAATTTCAGTGCGATTGCCCTGAAACATAGTAGGTTCAACCCCGAAACACAACACTCCAGACTTCGTTAAGGATTTGGCGAAAACTATCCGATAATTTCATCATCCTAAATTGACGAATATCTACTAATCCCTACAGTTGGGATATGAGTCTTAAAATCGGCATTTCCAAAACGTAACCATACCCTATACAATTACGTTTTTGATGCCTAAGCCCGATATGGGCGAACGAGGATACTCACCAAAGTTCGTAAATTCACTCTGGATCCCGTATCAGCAGAACCAACCCCTACCTCACAATCTACCAGTCTTCGTTTAACCCACCTCAGCCCTCGTATGCCAGTGGGAAATACCGTTTCCCCACCCAGTTACACCTGTCAGAAATTTGTGGGGATTCTAGGGCATGTATGAGGCTGGGTCGTTGTCCCACTTGTCCCCCGTTGTCCCTCCTCACAATTCTCACAATCCTCGAAATGGCAATTATGAAAAGGTCATTAGCCATATTCTTTTATCAACAAAGTGACGAAAGAACCTTAAATCTATAAGGACGATTATTAAGGCAGTAAGCGAAACGGGTGATTTTTGAGACAGGGCTTAGTGTTGATGTTCGTATAGCTTAATTCCGATGAAAGGAGGTGAAACATATGACCCATAAAAGAGAAATATTTGACTTCCATGTTACCCAAACCACCGATCATAACAATCCCGATACGGAAGAGGTGAGTTTGGAGATTAATCTGAATGTGAGGGGTAATGACAGGATTCCACTGCAATTCCTTACTGCTTTGGCTACTGACACAATTATAAACTGTGCTTTATCAAAGTATCCCAACCGGATTATTGATGATCCGATGATCTATTACCGAACGCAGGGTAATAATGACTACCTCGGAGAACTGGCGCAAAGCCCTGAATGGCGGCAAAAGGCCAGTAAGGAACTCTTAGCGCTGGGCGATCAATATAATATGGAGCAAGACAATAAGTAGTTTGATGCAGCAGTATTACCTCGGTCGGCGCCATTGCTTTCCGAGGTAATGTTTGTCTTGTATTACTGAAAAAATTCCTGATGCCTTAATTAAATAACTTAAATTATTGTACTTGACCCTTAGCGCTTAATGCCCCCATCATTTATATTTCTTAACAGTTAAATCAAAATTTTGACTAATACCTAACTTTTTCCAAAAAACATTAACCCACTTCTTGTCCGTGAGTCCGTAGTATGAATAATGATAGTGATAAATAATTTTATTTTTATATTCTTGTTTGAAATAGTCATTGAAGCATTGGGCAAGTAAAGAAGTTTTGGTGCCAAATATAATAAATTGGGAATCATCATCTATTTTAATGTCCCCCATCTCTTGGTTAAACAGATTAACATTTTCATTTATTATCTTGTCCGTAAGTATATCTCTAAACTGAGTTGCCTCTGGCTCAATAATTCCTTTAAAAATGTCTGTTATATAAGAACCGTGCAATTTATTATCATTACAGGCATATTTTAATTTGCGAATATTATTTGGACCGTGATGAAAATTTGACCACTGTTCATTGGCTAATGGACGCGATATATTTAGCCCTAATAGCACAAATTTAGAATGCAATTCACTAATATTTTGACTGATAATTGTTGAATCGCTTTGATTTTTATAACTCCAAATTGCCCAGCTAGCATAAGAGCTGTATTTTAAAGTTAAATTTTTATATTCGTCTGAATTATACATAAACAAAAAATTACAAACATCGGGTGTTAGAATTACAGATCCCTTAAACCCCCAGACCCCTTAATCTTAATGCATGCCTCCTTTAATGCCACTTTTTTTCTATGGTTTTATCGGCATCAGTCAGCTCTGCAAATTTAGCTGTCATTGTAGGATTCCCGCGCGTTAGTCTTTTGATCGTCAAGTCTTCTGTTTTATTATTGGCAATACGGAGATTATTTTCAGATGACAAGAGCGCGTCTTTGGTTTTTTGAAGATGATCTATCGTTTTATCAATTTCCTCAATCGCAGTCTTAAATCTACGGCTAGCAAGATCGTAAGTTTTTGAAAAACCTGCTTTAAATTTATTTACACTCTCTTCAAAATTCGTAATATCAATATTTTGATTCCTTACCAAGGCAAGCTCGGTTTTATATTTAAGTGAGTTCATGGACGCGTTGCGTAGTAGAGTTATTATAGGAATGAAAAATTGTGGGCGAACTACATACATTTTTGGGTATTTATGAAAGGCATCAACAATACCGGTGTTATATAGCTCATTTTCAGCTTCCAAAAGCGTAACGAGAACGGCGTACTCACACTTTTTCTCGGCGCGATCTTTATCAAGTTCGCGTAAAAAGTCTTACCACTCTTTGCGTCGTTGTCTTTTTCGAAATATGCATTTTTAAATCCAGTTGCGCGAAGCTTGTTAAACTCGGTCTCGCAGTGCTGTTCGAGTGTTTCTCCTACCATTTTTGTTGAAAGCCTGACCTTCATATCTTTACGAAGAGCAATTTCTTCATCTTTCATCTTAATGATGTCGTCCCTGGTCTTGAGCTCAGTGGCGTATTTTTCATTTAACGCCGTCTCGAGTAATCGTTTCTCGGTATCTTTGCTTTTCAGCTCGCCGGCAAGTTCGTCGCGCTCTTTTTCAATTTTGTTAACCGCTTCGGTGATGGCAAGTTTTTTCTCAAGCTCTACATTATTGATTTTTGATTTCATTTCGGCTAGTTCAGATTCCTTCTTAGCGGTAAGCTCAGCAAACTCGCGGTCTTTTTTAGCCTTTATTTCAGCTAGTTCAGTCTCCTTCCTTGCAAGGTCCTTTTGTAATGTATTTGTAATTTTAGCCTCGGCGAGTTTGACAGCATTTTCTTTATCTTTTTCGGCAATATTTAATCGTTTTCGCAATTCTTCGTCAAACTGATGATCTCGAACTTGTTTAAGAATATCGGCAAAACCAGCCTCATCGACTTTAAAGGCAATTTTACAATTTGGACATATAATATCGTTCATAATTTTATTTTCCAGATTTAGTGCGATTGTGTTCCTTACACAGCATTTGGCAATTCTCTGCAACCGTTTTTCCACCATCGTGCCAAGGCGTTATATGATCAGCTTCCATCTCTGAAATATCCCATTGTTTTTTCTCTTTTCTCTGCTTTTTGCAAAATGGGCAAATACCAGATTGTCTTTCATACGCCTCACGCTTCATTTTGTCGGTAAAGGCGCGAATTGAGAGGTGTTTTTCTTGTCCCGTAAGCACGTACGGATAAATTCCGGATTTTTTAGTAACGTCTTCGTCCTGCATCAGCTCTTTGATCTTGGTTTCCAATTTAACAGCATTCAGTTTTGCATTGTTAAATTGGTTATATAGCTCGCCCCACGCAACGCTACTCATTTCCTTCCGGTAACCCGTAAATGTCTTCCTCACCCATGCAATCACATTTTGGAAATAATCCCAAAGCTCGTCAGCACTTTTGTCATGCTGGTGCTTGGCCATGTAGCCGGCCACATCACCATTGTTAATCCACAACAGCGCGGTTTCCAGATACTCTTGCCGAATTGGCGAACCGCTGACTAACGCTCCGCCGTCGTTTGCCAAATGATACGCTACACAGCCCGTTTTACTGAATTTGAGTTTTGCGTCAGAAAGCCACGGTCCGGTGTAGACGGCATTCAGCAACTCTTGTGGGGTAAGTTTTTCACCAGCCGTATTTATAACTTCAAACCATTCAATGCGCTCCTTATCAGTGCCGTCACAAAAGTAGATCATGAGCTCATAATCGAGTATCTGGTCTTTTTCTCCCTTGGTGAGATTATGGAAATAGCGGTCATGAATGGAATAGTCACCGCTCACGTACTGACAAATGCTTAATGTACGTTGTTGGCCATCAAGCAACTCGTAATTCCCCGCACTATTTTCTATCCAATATATGACATTGAGCGGAAATTGATGTTGGACAGTATGCATAACCGCATCGCGTTGCTCAGGCTTGTAGACAAATTCCCGCTGGTATTTTGGTCGAATGTCTAGCTTACCGCCGTAAGCCACTACGCCTTCTTCGGCGCTGTCTTTGTAGCCATCAAATACTTCACGCACAGAAATTTTATGTAAATCAATTTTCATATCATTTTTTGACTTTTTTATTTTTAATTAAAATTCGATTAAATATTTTCTTACCTTCAATTAAAGTAAAACATTCATAACCGATCCACCTTGCAGAATTGGCAACGCCCAATATTTTAAACTGCGCTGGGCTATATTTATCAACAAACGTAATCGGTACGCCCATTACGCCCTCATAATCCATTGGTATATCAGCTACCTTATCAACATTTATAACGTCGTAGTTATCGTATTTAGGAAATTCTTCTGGCGTATATTTCTTATATAACTCTATTTTTTCATGACGTTTTGTAGTGTCGAGGTTTGTATACCATACAATTCTACCCATACTGAAAAACTTTGTGCCGTTTTCAATTTTTATTCTTGACTCTGTTTCAATGTCATAATCATTAGGAACCTGAAACCATTTTGTACCACCATTATCGTAGCCATGCCATAATTTATTTTCTTTGATAAAACCGAAGGTTTCTTTATAGGTTACTGCATTTTGGTCGCCTAGAATCAAAAACTTCTTGTCATATTCCACTAGTTGCGCGACATACTCACGAAAGAGGGAAAACGGCGGGTTAGTTACCACTATATCCGCCTCTTTGAGCAACTTCACGCACTCCTCACTGCGAAAATCTCCGTTACCCTTAAGTGTGGTGGCTATATTAGAATCGTTTTTCAAGAGCCACCTCACATCCGTAAGCCCCACTGCGCCATCTGCATCGGTGTCCTGCACTTCATTGAGCTCGATCTTAAATGGCTCTTTGCCTTTCGATTTTAAGCCTTTAACTTCAAAGAGCGGCAACTGTCCTCCGGCAATTGGTGACTTTGCATAACTGGTGGTGATTAATTTTTTGAGACCAAGCGCATTAAAGTTAGCGGCAAAATATTTGAAAAAATTACTTTCAAAGGGATCATCACAATTACAATAAACAACCTTGCCGCGAAACTGTTCTTTGTAGTGCTTTAGTTCTTTTTCAATATCAATAAGTTGGGTATAAAACTCGTCTTTTTTTGCCTTGTTGGCTTTGTGTAAATTACTATTTAATGACTTATTTACCATAATTATTTTCCTCTTCCAATATGAGCTTGTTGTTGTATCCACGCATCTCCAGCCGCCTCAATTTCCTTATCTGTTGGCTCTCCTTCCTCCACGTGGACGCTACCGCGACCAAGCACGATCCGGTAACAACTGTTTGAGACAGCGTTGCTCATATTCAAGACCAGTATTGCTTAACTTCACCAAGCTGCTGCTGAACTTTGCTCCGCACCTTTTCTGCTTCCTCTGACAGCTTCCAGAGTTTATCCCGACCCCCTTGTAATCGCTGCAAGTAACCATTACGAAACAGTGATCCGAGTACACCACCCACAGATTGGCCATTCACAGCTTTGTCTGTTTTGGGTATTACCCCTGACGTCCGGAACGCCGGTTTCTTCATCCGCAGGATTACCGCCAGCGCCTTCTGCTGCGCTTCGGGTAAACTGTCTAATGTCTTGAGAGCACTCATCTAACATAAAGATAAACGACTATTGCACCTGGTACAAGAAGCTTATTCAAACATCGGATGTTAGAATCTATTTGAATTTAAACGCGCGTTTATTTGCCTCTTGGATAATCTTTAGAGTTGCTTGCACCGAAAGATTATCAGAAGACAACAATACCAACCGCTCGCCTAATCGCTCCAGGAGAGGACTTAAAAACTCGTCCGTCCATGAGGGCGACAATGTCAATACGCCAGAAAAATCAATTTCTAATTCTTCGTTTGACGGCAGTTCTATCAACGTCGGCTGAAACGCTTTAAATGCTTCACTGCCTAATTCGCGGGAGATCAGGGTGGTACCGAATTTTTCTAATTTTATTTTCATATTTTTATTTGATTTTGCTAAAAATTAATTTTTGCCATGCAACCGCGTACCACATTCGAGCCACGGGTAACCCGGAATAATTTCTTCGCGCCCTTGAGATATACTTCCGCATCGCCGCTGGTGAAAAACAGGTCTATCGGCTTAGTTAGTACCACTTCTCTAACCAATTTCAAGCCGTTGCCACGCTTTTCCGGTGCTCGACCGGACACAAATTCAGTAAACGCCACTTCAACCGCCTTAACATATGTGGATAAATCCGGACGGACGCGGCGCAGTGTTTCTAAAATACCTAGTCCTCGATCTGCCAGAACAATTGTGCTTTTTGGTATATCATAACCGAAAAAGATTCCCGGAGTATCCGGCCATTTCCCCAAGTTGTGCGCGAATGAATTATCACCGATCTCCCCTGCAACCAAAACAATTAATGAGTATAATTCTTCAAAACCTGCCTTTTCCATAAGTAACCGCTCCATTTTTATCAGCCTAGCCTGAAACTCCGCACTCGTGGGGCAATAAAAAGTGCCAGGAAATTCAGTCCCCTGCCTAATCCAATCAGACGCAAGCTTAAAAAGATCACTCGAAAAAATCTCTATATCTTTCTCTCGATAAAAACGATGCGTACCGCCTTCCTTTTTAATCGCAACTAACTTTCCGCTTTCATCCCAACGACGAAGCGTATCTATAGAAACGCCTAAAAGCTCGGCAGCCTCGCTAATTTTGAGCAAATTTTCTTCCATTTCTGTATCCTATCATATATTAATTATCTATGCAATAGAAGCTTATATCTATGCATAAGATATATAATCTATGCTGATATTGATTAAACCTGTGATTAAAGGGTGTGATTAAAGGGGTCAAGTACAACTATGAATGGGTAAATGGAATATGCCACCATTATTTAACATTCGTTATTGAAAATTGACATATAAACAGTAAGATTTTAATATCCGGTATTAGACATACTCTAAATCTCTTGTGTCCATTTGGATCATACGCCAATCTTCCACACTCCTTTTTCGGTAAACGCAGGAATGGTTTGGCGGTGCGCTTTGTTTATAAGATTTGGGTGTGACTGTTTCGTTTCCTTCGCATAATCTGCCAGGGTGATGATACGTTTTCCTTCTAAATATGCGAGCCGTTTGTGATAACTTGCGGTCAGTGCGCGGCCGATAGTTTCTTCCATCACAGCGGTCTGGCCGGAATCCTCAAACTCCTTGAACGCATCGTAATATCGCGCTCGGTTTACAAAAGCGATATTAACGGGCACATACCCCTCACGAATAAAAGCGTAATTATTGAGTGCGCGGCCGATTCTTCCGTTACCATCAATAAACGGATGTATGTTTTCAAAAGTTAAATGAAAACGCGCTACGCGTTTGACGATGTGCTCGCTGGCGCTGGCGTGATATTCGGTCAGCATGTCGGTAAGCAAACGTTTAACGTCTTTCGGACTTGCGCCGATATGCGTTCCCACCCGCACCCACTCGTTGTCTTGCCTAAAACGACCGGCAATATCTTCACGGATATTACCAATCAGCATTTTGTGGAGTAGCAGCATAATCTCAAGTGAAATTTCCGCTTCTTTTGCCTTGGTTTCGGTATAGGCAACGACTCGAGCGAGATTTTTCGCTTCAAAAATTTCGCGTTCACTGACAAACCTGTCAAGGTCAATTTGGAGCAGGATTTTCTCTGTTTCCTCTAAGGTAAGAGTGCTGTTTTCAATGGCATTTGAATTATATACATGCTCTGGAATTTCCGCTTCTGTAATCATCTTTATCAATGACTCTTTGCCTGGCAGGACACGATAATATCTATCGCGCAGTGATTGAATCATTGCCAATGTTTGTGGTATGCGTGCCATATTGTTTGTAACCGTATTATACTCCATTCTTAACGATTATGTCAATAATAACCGTGAATATATAGATAATTTGAGGTATTTTCACGGTTATTTTCTACTAACCGAGCTGTGAGTTTACTTATATTAACTCGTATCTAAGGTATCTAATACCAGGAAGGTGTATGATGCCAGGTATTAAACACAACATTAATCCCTGACCAGGCCACGGTATTTTCCGTCTCCCCGATTCATACCTGATATTAGCTTAATTAAGCCCATTAATACCAGGGCAATCGCATTGAATAGACACCCACGGGCTTACGCCCGTGGTACTCATCACAACAGAGCAGGCTAAAGTCTGTCCGGCTACGGCCGGAGCGGCTCTCACCCACGGGCTTACGCCCGTGGAGCTCCCGCTAGATTAGAAGCGACGCTGCGGATACCGGTCCCGAAGCCGCGATAACAACAATTTGTTACTATAACAAAAGGATAATCCTTTTAAATAAACCCCTAAGGAATAATGTAAGGCTTATCAAACTTGGTGATATTTTCCTTGCGGCCATTCGGGTGAAACACAATTACATCTTCAATACGTGCTCCTCCTAAACGAGGGTAATACAAACCTGGCTCAACCGTAACTACCATCCCCGGTTCTATTTTTCGACTAGAACTGGCGTTCAGCCGCGGTTCTTCATGCACTTGTAAACCAAGCCCGTGCCCTGTTCCGTGCATAAATCCTCGCTCAAAAGATGTTTCATACCCTAATTTTTCAAAAGCCTGTACAGCCGTTTGGTGGACCAGCGCGCATGGTTGGCCGATCGTTATTTCGTCTGCCACTTGCCGTTGCACTTTTTCAACTGCCGTAAAAAGTCCCCTCATTTTCTTTGTCGGTTGGCCTTTGACAAAAGTCCTGGTCATATCGGCAAAATATCCTGTCTGTTCTGACCGCGGAAAGATATCAATAATAATAAATTTATTCGCCAGTAACCGGCCGCTACCTTCGTTATGCGGTTGCGCGGTTTGTTCCCCTGATGCCACGATAAGACCATCTGGGCAATTATAACCTTGAGCCAGAAAGTGCCGTCTGATTTCCGCTTTTAAGAATTCGCTCGTTAAAACTTGTTTATTATATAGAATCTCCTTTCCCCGCACCGTACTGGCGGCCAGTATCTGCCAAATTAACTCGAAGGCTGTTTCATTGACACGCTGCGCTGCGACCATTTGCCGTATTTCACTTTTAGTCTTGCATTCCCGTTCCCCAGCATAGTCATAAGGTGCTAGTTTCATCCCAGCGGCCGTGAGTTGTTTCGCTGCCAGCCAAGACAGTTCCGCGGACACTAGCACTCTTTGAACACCTTTTTCTTTTAAGATAACTATTGCTATTGCCACAAGTGGATCACCCTTCCCTTTGAATGTTTTTTTAAGATAACGCTCCAGTTGTTCCACCTGCACGCCATTTTTGAGCTTGGTTAACTTCGCGCGCATCACGGCAAATTCCCGCGCGTCAAAAAAGACTTTGGGTTTTTCGCCCTCGATAGCTAAATAAATGAACGTGTCGGACGCGGTCAGCCCTGAACGGTGTTGAATCTGGGGGCCCCGCGCATCAATTAGTAAATTAGCGGTTTTCATCTTTAATCCTTAAATAATATGGTTTTGTTTTTTATTCCAGGCCGGCGTGATCACGTCAATTGTGGCAGCTTTGCCGCGTACCCGGTATTTTTTGCGGGGAAGGATACTTAACACATCCCCCTTTTTAAGCACAAACGTTTCTTCTTCTATTTCCACTTTGAGCCGACCCGTTTGCACATACATGGTTTCTGTACAAACATCATTAATGGACCAACCTCTTTGGGGATAAACGCCATCCATCGTGACAACTGCGATACTAAAAGCGTTACCCGGGCCAGCTGGATACAACCAACCCTGCGTACCTCCCGGAATGGTAAAAAATTGTGCCTCGGCTAGTGCTTGTTTCATAAGTTGTTTTATTAATGATAATGGAAAGTAAGAAAAAAGTGCTGTTGTGTTTGTGGGTCGCACAACAGCACTTTGCAGAAAGGAGTAATCTAATAGGCTCGCTTGGCACACAAGGTTGGAAACAGACAGTAAAACGCGTTGAAGCGATGCATCTCCGGCCGGTCCCCCGCCAGCATGACAATGTTGTCACCGAAGTCTTCCTGGTAAATGCGCGCGACAGCGGCGTACTCGGCTCCCTGTTGGTAAACAATTTGGTTCACTTCCAGATCAGCCATTGACCGCCCGTACCAACGTTCATAGAACGTCCGGTATTGGCCGGGAATGCGCGCCAAGATTTCCTTTAACCCATCATGGAGTTCTGCCATCCGTCCAAACCGTCCATTTGACATTTCGGCAACTACCTGCTCGGCGTATGGCCGCAGACGTCCCTTGCTTCGCTGCTCGCCAAACATCTCCAATTCCAAGGGCAGCTCGCGCGGTACGGCTAACGCAAATTTGTCCAACGAACACTGACAGCGGCATAGAAATTCTGCCCGAGACAAACCAACCTGGCGCAAAACTTCTTCAGAATCAGCTTCAAAATCACCGATTCCGAGCACGATGCGGTGTTCAATACCACGCTCTCGGAAAAAGGCCGAGATCGCAGGTACAATCCGCACGAACTGTTGCGCCACCAAACCTACGCCATCGCCCACACCTTCAAACGTATAACGATAGGGCAAGTGAGGGTCGTTCGTCTTTTCGTAGGTATAATCTGGACAAAACGCTCCCACCAGAGTCAGTGGATCGCCACCTGAACTCGCGCTGATTACCCGCGCCAATTGCTGCGCCATTTTGAATTTCGGTATCTCCATTTTGCAGCCAATCATCAGTTCCGCTAGCTGAAGACCTATGTCTTTATCCAAGGCTAAGCATAATGGTTCAGCCGCGCGCAACACACGCTCGGGAAATTGCTCGGGTTCAAATCCGCGCAAAACGCGGTGGACCGACAAAGAACCAACCTTTCCATTGGCCGCCGCACCGACCGGCTGCTTCGGAAATTGCACGAGGCGCCGCTGCGGTGGATTACCTTTACTAGCAATTCCTCCCATGTGGATGGTACCGCTGACTTGAACCTCGAAGAAATCTGGAAAGTGAAGTTCCATTAGACGGTACAAGAGTAGGTTACGGGGACGTTTGTTGCTGTCCAGAATAATACCGAGACGACTGGCCAGATCCGTATTGCATTGGATCTTGTTCCAGTCGATGACACCTTGACCATTGCCGAAGCCGTTTGTTGCTTTGGTCGGAATTATCTCCTGCCAATGTTGTGCCACTTCCCTGGATTCCATTCCCATCGCCATTAAAGCCCGTTCGAACTTTTCCCACTGGCTTTTCTGGCGGTATTCGCCCAGATTAGCAGCGATTTGTACTACCATTTGCGCTTCTTCCGCAAAACTGTTCACCGTGACGTTAGACACGCTCATTAGATTCTTCTCCTATTTACACTGAAAAGAACACCCAAGAACGAAGAGCTCCCGGTTATTCGCTGGGAGCTCATTGAAGAATCTTATTTTATATGCCTATAAAGATACTTCCATCAACTTCCAGCGGAATACCGCACGTACGCCAAAATGCCATGCACGTTTCGGCATAGCGCACCTGTTATATGAAGTTGTGATGGATATTTGCATTAGTAATTTCGAGTTTATTCTAAGCCCAAATCATTGTCAAATTAAAATTATTGCTCGTTACAGTTTTATAAACTAATTTGACGAACCAGCCTTGCCGACTACAGTGGGGATATGAGTCTTAAAGTCGGAACTCGCAGGACGTAATACGACTTTTTAGAAGCGACGTTGCGGATACCAATTCCAAAGCCGAGAAAAAGACGGTTTATTACTGAACGTGATGGATTAGGCCGGATTATTCACTCAAAATCACCTGTTATTTGTACAAATTAACTCATTAAGCGTATCCCGCTCATTAATAATTTCTTGAATTACTCGTGGTGAAACCTGCCACTTTTTATCACGGAAGCTTACCGTGAGTTGCGTTTCATCTTCATTACCTGAAACCTGAACAGAAAACCCCTCACTGAAATCAAAGCCATTTCTGCTATCCAAAGAATGACTTCTCCACGGGTGGAGCGAAGCGGAACCCGTGGAGAAGTCATATGGCTTGGATTAACCAGCCACAGCCGAAGGAAGAGGTTGCAGTAATTCGTTATGCAATTACAAGAGGTCGACCATACGGTGATGAAGGATGGATACACAAAACAGCGAAAGCACTCAACCTAGAACCAACACTGAATCCCCGCGGGAGACCACGTGTTGGGTAATTGTACTTGACCCCTTTACGACTTTACGACCTTTACGACCCCCCTTGATATGATCCACAGATGCTTCTACCATAAAAACATTGAGAAAATAATCAATGTATGCCTGAAACCATTGACACTAAACAATTAATCATCCTCGACCAGGCGCTGGATGAACTAAACGAGCAGGAGATGAGAGTTCTCCACCGTAAGGTTATCGAGCGGCTTAAGCTGTTTGCCAAAATCAAACAGCTTAAGGCCATTAGCCAATTCAGCGTTGGTGACCGAGTAACGTTCACGCACAACGATGAACGAATCAGCGGAAAAGTTATCCGACTCAATCGTAAGACAGTCACCGTCCACACCGCCGACCACTATGATTGGACTGTATCCCCGTCACTGGTCTCAAAAATAATTGATCAATAGTCATGACCGCCACCCACCAACGCGCCACAACGAAACGAAAGACTGCGCCCGCTACCCAGGTCTCTTTTCATAAGAAACCAGACCACCTGACGCTTGCCGAACGGCAGCGGGAATTGCGCCGGGCATTAGTCACAGACAAAAAGCAAGAATTTACAGTTACTCGCCAAGAAGGCGATCATCCCGTATTTGCCGACTATATGGTCAAAAATCTCTCGAGTGACACTGCCTACAAGGTAGCATTGCGCAGTAAGAAACCCGGACCAAATTTCTGCACCTGCCCTGATTTAAAAACTAATCTGCTCGGTACCTGTAAACATATTGAGGCGGTACTTCATTCGATTGAGCAGAACAAAAAGTTAGCCCCGCTACTGCAATCAGTATATCTACCCGCCTACTCCTCCCTATATCTCAAGTACGGCTCCGAACGAGAGGTGCGCCTACGCATCGGTACCGAACGTGCGACCACCTATCAAGCGCTCGCCAAACAATATTGCGATGACGAACTCCGTCTGCACCCTACCGCCTTCAAACACATCGACAAATTCTTACTTCGCGCCCAACGCATTAGCCCGGATTTTCGCTGCTACAAAGATGTCGTTGATTTTATCGCCACTATCCGTGACGGCCACACCCGCCAGGCACTCATAACCCGTAACATCAACCAGCGCAAAAAATACTTTGACAAGCTTATCACCACCCCGCTCTACCCGTTCCAAAAAGACGGTGTCCTTTTTGCCGCTAAGGCCGGGCGCAGCCTTATTGCCGACGACATGGGCTTGGGCAAAACCATTCAAGCCATCGGCGCTGCCGAATTGTTTCAAAAAGAATTCGGTGTCAGCAACGTGCTCGTCGTCTGCCCAACCTCGCTGAAGTACCAATGGCAGGCTGAAATAAAACGTTTCTGTGGTAAAGAGGCTGTCGTGCTGGAAGGAGATGCCTTAACACGCCACCGAACATACGGAAGCTATGGCTATTTCATCATCAGTTACAACGTTGTTGGCGCCGACATCGCGGCTATTAATAAAGCTGATTTTGATCTCGTTATTCTGGACGAAGCGCAAAGGATTAAAAACTGGCAGACCAAAACCGCCCAGGCAGTTAAAAAAATTGCCTCTAAATATGCCATTGTGCTCACCGGAACTCCCATTGAGAATAAACTGGAAGAGCTCTACTCGATTATCCAGTTCATTGATCCGTTCAAGCTCGGGCCGTTGTACAAATTCCTTGCCAACCACGAGATACGCAACGAAGCCGGAAAAGTAGTCGGGTATCATAATCTTAACCAAATCCAAAAAGTGCTAAGTGACATCGTCATCCGCCGCACGAAACAGACTGTCTTAAAGCAGCTTCCCAGCCGTACCGATAAACAAATCCTTGTTCCGCTCACTGCCGAACAGACCGTCATCCATGAGGAGTATGCCGTCATGGTCTCGCGGCTGGTTAGCAAATGGAAACGCTTCGGGTTTCTTGACGAAAAAGACCGCCAGCGGCTGCTGATCGCGCTTAATTGCATGCGCATGGTGGCCGATAGCACATATATTTTAGATCAAACCACACGCTTCGATACCAAAATCGAAGAGCTGATGAGCCTCCTCGACAATGCCCTGGCCACGCGTGGCAACAAAGTTGTTGTCTTCAGCCAGTGGCAACGGATGACCAGCTTGGTCGAACAGGAACTCAACAGCCAACACATTGGATTTGCCCACCTGCATGGCGGTATCCCCAGCAGCAAACGTAAAGGACTGCTGGATGATTTCCACAATAACCCAGCGTGTCTGGTCTTTCTATCAACAGACGCCGGCGGTGTTGGACTCAACCTGCAATCAGCTTCCACCGTCATCAATCTCGACCTGCCCTGGAACCCGGCCGTATTAGAACAGCGAATTGGACGCATCCACCGCCACGGGCAAAAACAAAATGTTAACGTCATCAACCTCATCTCCAAAGACAGCATCGAACAACGCATGATTGACGTACTTAAGTTCAAATCATCTCTTTTCGCTGGCGCCCTCGACGGCGGAGAAGATAAAATATTCATGGGCGAGGATAAGTTCAAACGTTTTATGGGTCAGGTCGAGCACGTCACTCATCAAAGCGAACCTCTCGCAACAAAGCAGAACGCTGTCACCCCAGTGACCCAATCCTCACACGCGAAACGACAACTCCCTCTAACACCAGACTTAAACACCGCAGCAGCCAACCTCTTCAAAAACCTCGCCGAAACATTGTCTGATCAGCAAAAATCGGAAAAGTTAATTTCCTCCTTCACAGCCAAAGACGCTAAAACCGGCAAGCCATACCTGAAAATACCCCTGGAAAACGAGCAAATGGTCACTAATGCCTTAAACGCTCTCAACGGTCTTATCTCTAAATTTACTAAGTGAATCACAGTCGCATACGTTTGATTTTGGCTATCACCATGCGTATGTGCTCATAACTTATCTGCTCTGGAAGATTCGCCTTAATGTGTCCCAGGCGCGTGTAGTCCTCACAGCGAGCCATAGCCGCCAGAATAAGCCGCTCCTGCTCTACGGTAAGATGTTCTGCTATGCGGAAATCTCCGCCCTGCACATACCACGTCAAGAGATGTCCCAATACCGTACTCACACCTAAAGACCGGATTTTAGCTATGCCCGACGGGGCAGCGCCAGATTGATACAGCTTGACCGTTTCTCCGATCGTATCCGTTAACCCGTTGCTATCAGTGGCTTTTTTTGCCTGGAATATACCCGCCGACATCGGTTGCCATTGATACTGCAAACAAGTATCGCATCCCTGACACGAATCCGTCATATCCGCCGCAGCCGGATCTCCGAAATATTCCAGAATCACGCGCCGCCGGCAGCCACTCGCCTCCAGATACGACCCCATGGACCGTAACTGCCGGTATTTAATGTCCAAAGCACGGGCAATCTCGTCACGGCTTTTACCGCTCTGGTGCATATCAGTCCGGCTTTTGTTAATAAAGAAATGATGCAACGAAGTGTCTTTGCCGCTATGTAATAAGACACAATATGCTTTTTCCCCATCCCGTCCGGCTCGACCAGCTTCCTGGTAATATCCTTCTAACGTCGCGGGCATACCGGCGTGAATGACAAACCTGATATCCGCTTTATCAATACCCATGCCAAAAGCCACCGTCGCAACCACCACCCTGAATTCATTTTCCATAAATCGTTCTTGCACACGCGTGCGGTCACTGCTATCAAGACCCGCATGGTAAGAAGCCGCCGCTATACTGTGCTGACGCAGGTACGCAGCTATCTCTTCGGTTTCCTTACGTGTTAGTGCATAGACGATGCCGGCGCCAGGCATGGATTTTACCAAACGGACTACTTCTGCCAAACGTTCCTGTTGTTTTAGCTTCGCCCGCGCGAAAAAATACAAATTCGGGCGATCAAACCCGCGTACATGCACCTCCGGATTCATTAGTCCCAATCCTTGTACAATATCCTGCTTTACTTCCTGCGTAGCCGTGGCCGTAAACGCGGCTACTACCGGCCGCTGCGGCAGCTTGGCAATATTAGTGGCGAGTAACCGATAATCCGGCCTAAAATCATGCCCCCATTGGGAAACGCAGTGCGCTTCGTCTACGGCAAATAAACCGACATCCCACTCCTCAAACAAACGCCGGAAGCCTGCAGACGCAAACCGCTCCGGGGCAATGTACAAAATCCGTACCGCCCCGCCAGATACATCACGCAAACGCTTAGCCACCTCATCTCTGTCCAAGGAGGCATTGATATAAGTAGCCCGAATTCCGCGCACTTCCAAAGCGTCCACCTGGTCTTTCATTAAAGCAATCAGCGGCGACACTACCACGGTCAGCTTTTCACTCATAACGGCCGGCAATTGATAACACAGGGATTTTCCGCCGCCAGTCGGCAGAATCGCGATCACATCACGGCCGGACAAAATACTGGTAATTATCTCCTCCTGACCCGGCCTAAATTCCGAAAAATGAAAATACTGCTCAAGATTTTTTCGTGGCGTCGCTACGCCGCGCAATGCATGCACCTCTCTAGTTTGACCGGAATTCTCTGGTTGCATGTGAAAAAGTATAACGTACTAAACTATCATAGCCACAGTGGAAGATCCCCTATCATAACTTAATACTAACTTACTGTGCGTGATGTGAAACGACTCAGCGCTCGGCGCGCTTCAGCAATGGCGGTCAAGCGGCTGGTCTTTTTAATTTTGATGTTGAGTGAACGAGCAAGGGGCTGTAAGTTCCTTCTCGTTATTTCCTGTTTGATGAGGAATTGATGCGGTAGGTGCATGGGAGATTCAAGAAGGATGCGTTCCATTATGTCGGACAAGTGGTGGTACATTTCTTCGTAGTAAGCGAGGTGCTGACCAACCACAAAACCTGTTTGATTTTCAGCGGCCAAGAGTAAATAGGGTACTCCTGGCCGTTGCCCTTTTTTGTCAGTGATTAATCCAAAGCCAAAGGCGGGAGCTATGTCTACTTCCACGCTTAAGGGGCAGACGTTGTCTTGCTTAAGCAGTGTCATTAGTTTTGGATCAGGGGATTGGAGTTTTATATCCTCGACGTTGCTTACCAACCACCGTTGGGGTGTTTGCCATGTATAGATGTCACATTATGAAATGCCACTCTTAAATAAACGGGCGGCGGCGCGGGGGACCCCCACCGAGCGCCTGCAGGCTGCCCGCCTGGCAGGCCGAGGCTGGGTCGCGGTGACACTCTTGCGCGATGACAATGGCTTGTTGCAGAGCATCAGTGAGAAACCTGGCTTCATGTGCGGTGAGATACCAAGGAGCGTAACGAGGCTGGTAGCTACGGATAAGTGGCCATTCTTTTGCTCCGCGAAACGAGAGCCCGAGTTTTTTGATGAGGTTGCGATCCGACTGCTCAAGGTACTCATGGTCTTCAAAAGAGGCCATAAGCATGTCATTGACGAGCAACATATCGAGAAGGTCAGGGCCTTTCATTCTACGGACGGCATTCAGGCCTGCCAGTCCACGTGGTCCACGATATACCGCAAGCGCGAGGTGTTCACCCAAAGCTCCTTGAATACTACAATACCCTATTTCAGGCATGTCTGAAGTGGCGATGCTGAACAGATGCGCTTCGCTCATCCAGTTCCAGGGAGCCAAGTTTCTAAAATCTTGTGCAGCCTGATAGAGACGTCGCCACTCGTCGAGTGAGGGTTCTGTCGTTGTGGAAATATCACTAGCCATGACACTTTTTATACTTGACGGGGCAGCCGTCGGAACGAACTTTAACTTGTCCGCAGTACTGACACCTCATAGAATTTTGCTTCATACATGATCATGGTAATCTGCTATGTTTGCCTATATTAAATGAGAGTGGGCGTTCTGGCAACTGTTTGAGCCTACGCAGAAAAATGGTGGCTGACCCCATTTTCTCAACCACGACACCGCAAAACTGATCTCCCAAAATTGGCAGCGTACAACGACAGTGATAGCGTTAATGCATGGCAACACTATTCGCCTACGTTGATGAATCAGGCCAAGACGTGAAGGCCCTGTTTTTTGTTGTCAGCGTCTTAGTAGTCAGCTCAGAGCGGGATGCTCTAACCAAAGAGCTTGAGCAGATCGAGCAGGAAAGTAAAAAAGATAATCGCAAGTGGCACCGTGCTGATTACCGCTACCGCCGCGATTACATTGAGCGCGTTAGTAACCTCGATAAACTCAAAAACAAAATCTTCTTCAAGAAGTTCCCCAAGCTCAAAAAGTACATGGAGTTTACGGCAACGGCTACCGCCGATGCCTTACGTCAGCGTCGGCCAGATCGTGTCGTGGTCTACGTTGATGGCTTGCCGAAGGGGCAGATTCCCGCCTTCAAGCGTCAGCTCAAACCATCTCTCAAAAAACCAACAAAAGTACAAGGTGTTAGGAAAGAGGAAAACAACGCCTTTATCCGTTTAGTTGATGCTATATGCGGATTAGTAAGAGACGCTTCTGAAGACAACGAATGGGCCAAGGACATGGTCAGACGTCTGAAGCGCCGCGGCCTGATTACCGAGCTCTAAAACAAAACCACCTCGCAGAATGCGAGGAGGAAAGATCTATCCCAGTAAAGGGAAACCCGCCAAGAAGGTCGGTTTTCAACCTTTTTTGTTTATGTCTCTAGTATAACCAGAAACATCCGCGCGTCAATACCCTGCCTCATTCGCCTCTGTCTAGGGTAATGGTAATGGATGGTAATGGGGTCAGCCACCGGGGTAATGGGGTCAGCCACCGTTTTTTAATCAACAATAAATTTTGACGTCACGCCTATCCCGCCGTACATTATTGCCATGTCACTCAAAGTCGGCACTCGCAGGACGTAATACGACTTTTAGAAGCCACACTGCGGATACCGGTTCCGAAGCCAAGAAAAAGGCGAATTATTGTAAAACGGGATCATTTAGGACGGATTGTTCGCTCCCACAGTCCAAGAATTACTGAGAATTTACTCTGAAGATATTTTTGAGCTACTCAACGTTATCGACGATAACGCTCTCGAAACGACCTGTCTGTATAACTTAAGTCTATTATATTTTCTCCAAATTCACCTTCCACAATGATAATGGTTTTGGAATTTCATCAACCGAATCGTATTTATCCCGACCATTATAAGCGACATCAAGAGCTATTAGACTTCCATGATGACCAATTCCGTAAACATATACTGGACGATCACCAGATGGAAACTTCGCTTTCAAGTTTTCAACTTGCTCTTTTAACAGAGCTACCCGCTTGCCAATAAAAGAATCTTTATCACTAATCTGTTCGTTAACTGCCTTCATAACTAGTTCATCTTCCTTCGGGTGAGTGATACTTCCGTCGTTACTGATGAAATACTCTTTCAAACTCTCGTCATCGGGATAGTCACGCTCCGCAACCTCCTTCATGGCTTCCATTATCTCAGGCGTACCTTGTGGCAGCTTACTCACGCTGCCCGGCTTTGCTGCTTCTTCTTTCGGCTCCCAAACAAAACCAACCCCTACGTCTTTACCAGCTTTCTGAACTTCACCAATTAATGAACTGGATAATAGATCAGCTGTCAGTTTTGTTCTCGGATAATCAGAACTCAAAAATAACACTGTGGCTCTTTCGGGCAATGACTCGTTGAGTCTGGCTGCCAGTTTCTCAATCTGCGGCACGCTATCATAACTTAATTCTGGATCATTTTGTATGTCCAACCTCTCAACTGCCTCCGCCCAGCGTTCTTGTTGCTCTGCCGTTAAGCCAGATTCTTCCAGAGGAACCCTCTTCTTACCACCTTCAAACTTAGCTCCATGTCTTATTAAACCTATCTCTCTCATAATTTCGTGACTTCGCCCTTACCCGCATCTACTTTAACCATGTCCCCATCTTTTAAAACTTGAGTGGCTACTTTAGTCCCAACTATGCAAGGTATCTTAAACTCTCTAGCCACAATCGCTGTGTGACTCATCAAAGAACGTTCGTCACCCACAATTGCGCCTGCCTTCATTATGTATTGGTTATAATCAGGTCTGGTAGTCGTGGTCACCACAACTTCGCCGGGCTTAATTTTCTTAAACTCTCTAAAATCTTTGACTACTCGCACTTTACCTGTGTAAGTACCTCTGTTAACAGTAACTCCTTTAATTACCTTATGTGTCGTATTAAGGTTACTGCCCGCAATCTTCTCTAATTTTTTTGCATCCCTCCTTGCTTGTTCACCACTTGATATATAGCTATGACCGCCTTCGTTTCTATATACAAATGCAATAACCTTCCGCTGTTCAATTTCGACAGCCGGTGGCAAATCCCCCGATTCAATAAATTTCCTAGTCTCCTGCATCGTCAAGAAAGATATTGGCTCTCGTTGTTTGGCCAACCATTGCTCAAAAACTGGGTAGATGTCCTCATTATATTCACGAGCCTTCGTTAAAATATCCAACAAATGATTATATCGACCGTCAGGATATTTTGACGCTATATAATCTGCTCCAAAATATACACCGAGATGATAGGCAAAGTGCTCTCCCAGTAAGTTATATAGTCTATCAATATTCTCGGTTGCTAACAGTTTCTCCTCTTCAACTGATCTAAAGTAACTCCCTTCTTCCCACAGAAAAGCGCTAAACTAAGAGCACAAGCACATCCGATGTTTGTGCTCTTTAATTTTTAACGCTTTGC
>Ga0075963_119_pt1 | contig 12571 bp, 9 predicted proteins | sample RifGroA2_FD_67989 | JGI IMG/M metagenome (GOLD analysis project Ga0075963, IMG submission 67989) | Parcubacteria bacterium GW2011_GWA2_45_14
ATTAAATTAACAGGCGTTGGATTGAGTGACAAATTGTGAGTTGTTGAAAAATTTCCAGAGAGTGGGTTGGTTTAATTGTGGCTAGAAAAGGCGGGTCAGATGGAGTTTCGTAATTCACAGCACAGTAGAGTCCATAGTTTCGACCAGGATATCTTCATGCTAGATAACCAGGTGTGACTGGTCAGCGAAAAAGGTCGGCGACATTTACGGCAGCGGTACCGCTGCTCGCTTCGTCTGACCGGACTAGCTTTCCTGCAGCGGGGACATTTTGGCCTGGCGTCAAAAACCAATTGTCTGACTTTTGCCTTAATGGTCTTTTCGGAAGGAACAAAGAAGGGTATGTTCTTCATAGGAACAGGTTTTGTTAATGATTAGATAATTTAACTTTACCTGTTCCAACTTGTTTATATACCTATAAGGCCTTTCTTTGCTAGCGTAATGTTCTAATGTAGGCTTACATATATTTAGGTCCGTAGCTCCCTCCTTCGTCCCGCTGATGGCGGGACTTCGGAAGGGCGAGTAACGGAGAGAATTGTTGTTTACAATTATTATAGACATGCTGTAAGTATACGTATGTTTTCAGGTCCGTAGCTCAATGGTAGAGCGACACTCTTATACAGTGTATGTTGTGGGTTCGAGTCCCACCGGACCTACAAAATATGGAAAACAAAGCAATTATTATTCACGGATGGGATGGTTATCCAGAAGAGGGCTGGTTTCCCTGGCTTAGGCAGGAGCTGGAAAATAGTGGTTGGCTGGTTCAGGTACCGACCATGCCGAATTCGGAAGAGCCAAAGATTGACACCTGGGTGTCAAAACTGGCAGAAATTGTGGGCAACCCAGACGAGCAGACTTACTTAATAGGCCATAGTATGGGATGCCAGGCTATTTTGAGATATTTAAGTGAATTGTCGGGCAAGAAAGTTGGCGGGATTGTGTTGGTGGCGGGCTTTTTAAAGTTGAGACCGCTGGAAACCGAGGAGGAGGAAGATATTTTAAGACCATGGATTGAGACCCCGATTGATTTTTCGAAAGTCCGTGAGGCTGCGAATAATATTGCTTTGGTTTTTTCTGATAATGATCCATGGGTGCCGATGGAAGAGAATATTAAACTGTTCAAACAAAATCTCGGGCAGGAGACAAAGATTGTTAAGGAACATAAGCGCGGGCACTTGAGCGGGAACGATGGTGTAGTGGAGTTGCCAGCAGTATTGGAAGTAATTACTGAATATTTAAAAGACTAAATTTACAACCACGCCCAACGCAAGAGGCTGATATTCATTCGCTATTATTCGTTATTTTACAAAAAATAGAATTGGAGGATAGCATTTGTGTTAAGATAGACAGTAAAGGAAATTATTCATAGTGTGGAGTATGACCAAAGGGAAAAGAAAACGGAGGGGACCAAAGCACTTGTGGTCATTAGTGTCGGTGGCATTAGGGCTGGTGGTGTTAGTATTATTAATAGCGCTGCAAAATGCGGGGTACTTAAAAACACAAGTACGGAGAACGGGGACCGGGGGAAGTGATTACCAAGTAGCAGAACCGCCGACAGTAACTGGTGGATCAACCGGAGCAACTTGGTGTGAAACGCCGACACCGCGTCCGCCGCTAACGACGAGTCCACAGCCAACTATGTCAAGTTCACCAAGAGTGCAGCAAAGAGCGCAGCAAAGAGTGCAAGGTGTAGTAGAAGGGTGCTTGCGAGGGGGAGAGGGACCGTTGCCAAGGAATTATGTTGGTGCCGTTACCCGAGAGAAGATAAAAGTGCCTATCGACGGGAGGGATCTTCCTGAACTAACCGATACTGCTTGTGGGAATTGGGCAAGTAAATCACTAGGAGCGCCGTGTGGCGATGATGTTCTTGGAGGTTGCGCATGGCCAGGAGTTAAGCCCCTTCATGCTCGGTTCAACGTCATGTACGATATTATAAGTAAAATGTTTAATACAACCTGGTATGCAATGGCCGGGGGGTATGTCCATGATGGCAGTGATGTGGCGTATGCCACGGGTGCTTATCCGGCGGCTAAGAAAGGCAATGACCAATTACGAAACGATATGAAAATGCAAATATGGGAGTTGAGTCCAGCGGACAGACAAAAAATAAGCGAGGGGCTGGATGTTGTGTCGCAAGCTGTGGTACTGAATCATATAAGTAATGTTGAACGTCATGAAGAAACACACTGGAAGATATTTCAGTGGACACAGGACAATTATGTACAAGCGCTGAATAACCCGCCGGATAACTTCAGCATGCGGACACGAAATCCGGCAGATTTTACAAACTACGTTGATAATAAATTATATTCAACCTTAAAGGAGATTAAAAATTGCGAAAAAAGAATGCACGAGAAGTTTGAGGAGATATGGGATGCAAACGAAGAGGGTGTTCAGCTTCATGATAATATTGGGGAATTTGTAGGTTTCTGTTCGGTGATGCGTAATGAAGACGCACTTCAAGTACCAAGAGTAGAGGGATGTCCACCATCTACTACAACCGCTCCATCAAGATAGACAAGTTTTTGTTTATCTCCGCCTGAGCTTTTTTCACAGACTCACATACAACAAATCAAGTTGGTTATTATTTAGGGTTAGGATGGTTTTTTGAAGAGGGTCTCTAATTAAACTTCGTATAGCAATAATAAAATTAACTTTTAGAAGATTGTCTGGATCGTTTTTGGTTCAAGTCTTATCGGACCTACAGCAAATACTCTAAAAAATTATTGGGGTGGATGGTTTGGGGGGTAACTTGGTACATCCGCTTAAATGTGGCTGAAGGGGCTTTGGCTGTAGAATCAAAGCGGATGTTAAATGGGTGTAGTATATCACCTTGTTTTACTACCAGATCGACAGTGAAATCATTGCGAGATTGCCAGAAGTAGAGCTGTTCTTGACGGTTAAAGGTGCGACTTTGTTTAAAAATTTCGGCGATTATGTAGTTTTGCCAGAGAGAGTCAATGTCACGTCGTGATTGGGGCAAGGACCAAATACCACGCAGAGCATTGAGAACACCATTGTCCCAAAAGTAATATTTCTGGCTTCTATTCACTTCCTTAATGGAATTGGTGGCGTAAGCGGGCAAACTGAATATCACAAAGATACCTGATAACAAATCAAGGTAGCGCTGAACAGTTTGGCGACTAAGTTGGAGGCGGGTGGCTAATTGGAGAATGGAAATAGTGTGGCCAATTTCCTTACCTAATTCTAACAAGAGCCGGCTAACGTCCTCAGGAGAGCGAACGATTGAGGAAGTAAAAATGTCTTTAAGTAGATAGTCGTGGCTAAGATTGGCTAGATATTGCTCGGGATTGGCTGTGAGGTATGCTTCCGGATATTGGCCATAAACAAGACGACCCTGTAACAGCGAATGAACTTGCTCAGGAAAGTTACGGTGCAGGTCCGCCGGTTGGTAAGAACTAGAATACCAATCTTGCTGGTGCAGTATTTCAGAAAAAAGAAGGGGGGTAAGCCATAGCTTTTCGTTGCGCCCGGCTAATTCGGCGGAAGCAGTGTCTAACAAGTTAGCGCTGGACGAACCGAGAAGAATGATCTTAGGAGTGACGTGAGCGTCGTACCATCCTTTACAGATGCGGCCAATATTAGGTAGACGATGTGCTTCGTCAACCACTAAGACCTGGCCAGCGCGAAGGGTGCGCATAGCTTCGGCGGGGGAGAGCTTAGAAGCGGCGGTTAATTTAGCCCGGTCCACATCAATATCCAGATTGAGCATATTACCTGCAGCACCGGAAAGGATGTGTTCGATAAGAGTGGTCTTACCAACTTGCCGGGCTCCAAGCAGGAAAAGGACTTTGTGGTTGATTAGTGATTCTTTGATTTTTTCTTCGAGGTAACGGGAAATATACATAAGTTGATATGTATAGTTTACAAAATATACATCTAAATTGCTATGTATGGTTTACAATTTTAACGTATATTTTGCATTATTGCAGAAAATTCAGGCTATAGGCTTTTTAGGATATTCTTAATAGACACCCACGGGCTTACGCCGTGGAGCTCCCGCTAGGTTAGAACTTTATTTCTGAATGGGGATAAATAAAGTAGGAATAAGGGCTATGAAGTATAAAAAATGTATTTAATTACACTTATACTGCTGCGTTGAGACAATTTAGACAAGTGGTAAACTTTGTTCACTATGTGTGTATAAGTTGCGGTTTATTTAGTGTTCACCTGAAAGTTGATTATAGAAAAAATCAGAGCGCGGCTCTGATGGGATGGGGTAGATTTGATGGCTGGGAAGGCTAAACAAAGAGTCGAGGCTGAACAGTTTTTCCCCGCGTAAGCGCCAGGCCGGTGAGGTGAATTTCTAATAGAATAGTTGAGCTGCCAGACGGAAGCGTGACAACTGCCGTGAAAGGAAGCGGTTTTTTGGCTCGTTTGTTAGTCTTGATCAGGGCTGTTTCTTGTTCGGTCCTGGCTTTCAAGTAGGCTACTCGACCAGCGGAGCCGCAGAAGGGGTGATTTCTCTGGACAATTCGCACCATCTTACCGACCCAGCGACGCCAGTAACAACGGGTTATAGCACGCCATTCTTTAGCTTTTTGGCCACGGCTGTTGTTTCCGTTAAGGACAAAATCCAGTAAGCGCGAAGCGGTTGTTGTGTCGGGCGGGATAGGAAGTTTAAGTTGCGTCAATAAGTCGGCTTGTCTAGAACTCGCTGACATAAGTATTGCTCCTGATGCGAGGGTGCTGACGGACACAATTTTGGTAAACGAACGAGAGAAATAAACAATACCGGATACGTGAATGTTCTTATTGTGCATGAGGAAATTTTTTTAGCAAACAAGAAAGAGAGAGGCGGGAAGAACTGGAAACTAATACCAAGTCCACTTAATTCGTGACAAGCTAGTAATCCGGCTGACCAGGAGGAAACAGGGGGTTTGGCGTCAGCTACGTTTAAACCCACCCTAACCCTCCCTTATCCCCACTTCGCCCTCGCGCTGATGGCGGGGCTTCGAGAGGGCAGGCAGGGAGGGGAACTGCACGAATTAGATGGACTTGGTATAATACTGCAGGATTAGTGGATGGAAGGTAGCGGGATCGAACAGGATGTTTATATACCGGCTAAATTGACATTAAACCACAGGTAACCTAGTTTTCTATTAATTCCGTGCTAGGTGGTTGTTTGCCAACACAATAGAAGGAGAAGAATGATGAGTAACAATCTGCTAAGCCAAGACGGCAATGGTCTAACGAGCGCAGAGGTGTTTGGACGCGGAGCCGGTGTAACATTTGACGATTTAATTTTGCTACCGTCCTTCAGCGATGTTTCAGGCGATGGTATTCACTTGAACCAAGAACTGGCACCAGGGTTAGTGTTGTCGCTGCCTTTAATCAGTTCACCAATGGATACAGTAACGGAGTGGAAAACTGCGACTTATATGGCTTTGCACGGCGGGCTGGGGATTATTCATTTTAATCTGAATCCTGAAGAGGCGGCCGCGCATGTTAAGCGAGTTAAGCGTTTCCGGATGGGATTTATCTTTAATCCAGTATGTCGCAGTCCCAGAGATCCAGTCAATGAAGTAGCTCGGGTAAAAGAAAGTTTGGGTTTTTCGACTATTTTAATCACTGACAATGGAGAGCAAAGCGGAAGGCTGTTAGGAATGGTGATGAAAGGCAACGTCGCTTTAGAAGAGGACAAGAGTGCACCGCTGGGATCCGTAATGATTCCCCGAGGTCAATTGGAGACTCGTCTGGCGTCGGAAGTATCTGACCTGACATCAGCCCGCGAGATATTAAGGCAACGACCCAGTATTAGTAAACTGCCGTTGTTGAATAGTGATGGCAGTGTTTATGCGTTAATTACCCGGGAGGATGTGGCGAAATCGGAAAAGTACCCGGCAGAACTGTTAGACGAAAATGAGCAGTTGCGAGTAGGAGCCGCGGTATCGACACACGAGCAAGATCGCGGTCGGATTGACCAACTGCTAGAGGCGGGTGTGGACCTGCTCGTAATTGATAGTGCACAAGGAGCAACGCAGTTTGCCGTGAAGCTAATTAAGGACATTCGGCAACGCAGTAAGAGTATTCCCATAATCGCTGGCAACGTGGTGACACCCAAGCAAGCCGAGCCTTTGATTGAGGCTGGAGCGAATGTGCTGCGGGTGGGGATGGGAAGCGGATCAATTTGCACGACGCAGGACAAGGTTGGTGTCGGACGAGCGCAACTATCCGCTGTTTACCACACAAGCTTGGTGGCTAAAAACAAAGGAGTGCCGGTGGTGGCTGACGGCGGGATTCGCACGACGGCAGATATTATAAAGGCTTTTGCGTGTGGAGCTTCGTTTGTTATGGTGGGAAGGTACATAGCTGGTGCCGACGAAACACCGTCAGAAACCGTCCAGGATCAGTATGGAAGATCAACTAAGCGTTATCGCGGCATGGGATCAACCGGAGCGATAAGGGCAGGTGGCAGCCGACGGTATGGACACGAGGTGGACATGAGGACGGTTGTGATCCAAGGTGTGGAGGGATTAATACCAGCGCAGGGATCGTTAGATAAATTGCTCCCGGAAGCAGCCGCAGCAATTAAGAAGGGATTGGAGTACTGCGGTTGTGCCTCAATCAGTGCTTTGCACCAGATGGCCACTGATGGCAGAATACGTTTTGAGTTGCAATCGGCCGCCGCTCGAGCAGAAGGGCATCCGCATGACATCATGTAGAATTTAGTTCTGTAGTTTATATAACCGAATTAGCCAGAAACTTTTTACGAGTCTGGCTTTTTTTATCCCACTGATAGTTGCCGGTAAGAGCGGGACTAGGCAGGGGAGGGGGCAGGAGAAGTTTGGCCGGATGGTTTATTGTCTGAAGAAGTGGTGGGACGAACGGAAGCCGGCTGGGAAGCGTAATCACTGGCGGGGGTTGCAACAACGTCAGTTTGGCTCATCAATTGCTTGAATTCTTGCTGACCGATAGTTTCTTGAGTGATGAGAGTATTCGCGATCAGTTCTAGCTTGTCATTATGGCGCTGTAGAATTTCCGTGGCTTGTTGTTGGGCGGCTAAAAGGAGAGTGGAAATTTGTTTATCAATTTTAGCGGCTGTTTCTTCGGAGTAATTACGCGCTTCATGAAGTTCCTTGCCAAGAAAAACATACTCTTCTTTATGACCAAAAGTCATGGGGCCCAAGGCGGACATGCCAAAATCAGTAACAATGCGACGAGCCAAATTAGTAGCTTTACGTAAGTCGTCGCTGGCACCAGTGGTAAGCTCTTTAAATTTCCATAGTTCAGCCGTATAGCCGCCCATGAGGGTAGCTAGTTCACTTAAGAACCCGGTCTTGGTATGCAGGTGCTTGTCTTCCTCGGGTAATTTTAAGGTATAACCGCCAGCGTGACCACGAGAGATAATTGAAATCTTGCGAACAGAATCAGAGTCCGGGGTATAGTAAGTAACAACCGCGTGACCAGCCTCGTGGAAGGCCGTGATCTTCTTCTCCCGCTCAGAAAATACCTTACTGCGTTTCTCAGGACCTAAAATAACTTTTTCGATGCTTTCTTCCAGGTGATGCTGGGTAACGGTTTTCTTATTATGCTGGGCAGCGAGGATAGCAGCTTCGTTAATGAGGTTGGACAAGTCGGCACCGGAAAATCCTGGTGTGCGTTCAGCAATATTGCGTAAGTCCACCGCTTTATTAAGAGGGACGTTTTTCGAGTGAATCTTCATTATCGCTTCCCGTTCTTTAATATCAGGCAGCTCCATAACAACGTGCCGGTCAAAACGGCCTGGACGCAGTAGGGCTGGGTCGAGTACGTCAGGACGGTTAGTAGCAGCAATAATAATGACTTGTTCGTTTTGTTCAAAGCCATCCATTTCCACCAAGATTTGATTGAGGGTTTGCTCACGCTCATCATGACCACCGCCTAAGCCGGCGCCGCGATGGCGGCCGACCGCGTCTAGTTCATCAATAAAGAGGATAGCGGGAGCATGCTGCTTAACGCGACGGAAAATATCCCGCACACGGCTGGCGCCAACGCCGACAAACATTTCGACGAATTCGGAACCGGAGATAGTAAAGAAGGGAGCGTTAGCCTCACCGGCGACGGCGCGAGCCATTAAGGTTTTACCGGTACCGGGAGGACCAACCAGCAGTACTCCTTTAGGGATGCGGGCGCCCATCTTCTGAAACTTTTTGGGATTTTTGAGAAATTCGACAATTTCGAGCAGCTCGTTTTTGGCTTCATTGTTGCCTGCAACGTCGGTAAAGGTAGTGCGCTTTTTCTTTTCTGCTTCGACCGGTCGGGCGCGTGTTTGACCAAAACCTAAGGCTTGATTGGAGGCATTTTGAGCACTGCGCATCATGAACCAAAGGAAACCACCCAATAATAGAAAGGGCAGCAGAATGGGCAGGAGAGCACTAGCCCAATAAGAGAACCCAGATGGCTTGTTGACGATTAAGTTGGTGGTTTGAATTCGTTCGTCACTCACACCCAAATTCTTTAGAGTTTCAGTGATGGATGAACCGGCTTCTTTTTGGGCCACGAGTTTGATGTCGCTATTTTTTAAGGTAATAGTGAGCTCTTCCTGATTAACCGCAATTGAAGTTACGTTATCGGTATTAATTTCCTGTACAAGGCGGGACAAGCTGACATCTTCTTGTTGAACTAAAGGCTGACTATAGAGGCCGATTACGGAGGATAAAATCAAAAGGAGTAAGAGACCGAAACCGATATTTTTCAGAAAGTTGTCCTTTTTACCGCGTTTTAATGGGATTATTTTCATGTGATAGTGATTAGTTGTTCGTGGTTAAGAGAATGCCGAAAAAAACGTAAAATGTAAAGCGTAAAATTAAAAGTAACTGTAACGCTTATTCTTCCTCCTCAATAGCAATTTTGGCTTCAATATTAATTGGATGGAAGTACTGGAGCTGGCCGATCGGACCAAGGCCGGTTTCGTATATGGCCGTGCGATTAGTCCAGCCATCCGATAGAATGCCTTCTTCGTCCGCTAGACGCACTATTTGGCGCAGCCAGCCAGCGTGGGTGACACAGGCGATACGCGAGTTAGGGTATTGCTGCGATATCTGCCGCAGTGCTTCATGCACCCGCTGCTGGACATCTTCTTCATTTTCTCCGCCGAAACGGCGAAAGTCATAGTCTTGCCGATTGCGTTGTTCACGAAAATCCGGAGGCACTTCAGTCCATAGCATACCTTCATAAAAACCCATGGCTTTTTCACGCAGGAGAGGCATGACGGCTTCTTTGAGGTTGGGGATTTGTAAGAACTCCTTGAGCATCTGTCTGGTTCTGACTGCCCGGTCTAAATCAGAAGAGATTAGTAACTGCGGGCTTTTGTCCCGAAGTAGGGGAGTAATAGCAGCTAGATAGCGTTCGGTATCTGGAACAATTAATGTACCAGGAGTTTGCCCCTGGATGCGTTCAACTTTATTTTCTTCGGTCGGACCGTGGCGAAGGAAATAGATGGTAGTCATGGGATTATAGTAATCAGGAATTTTGAATCAGTAAAACAGGTATTGAGGACGCATATTAGAGATTAGTGTGAATGGAGATTACTTAAAAATTCCAATGTCCCAATGTCCAAAAACGGCGAATCGTCGTCATTGGTCATTTGTCATTGATTTGACATTTGAAATTTTGATTTTGGTTTTTTTGGTGCCCCCAGCAGGAATTGAACCTGCAACCTACGGCTTAGGAGTCCGTCGCTCTATCCTTTGAGCTATGGGGGCAAGACTGCCACTGATTAACCTTATTGTAGCTGTAATTAAATTAAAATAATCATTACCTTTAGTTAAACGGATGCGACACATACCATAGGGTAATTTCCCCACCTTTTTTCCTGAAAGAACATTGACGCTTAAAATATCACTCGGTTTTATTCTCGCTAGCCTTGCCCAATAGCGTTTTGCTTCACGCTGATCGATATCTTCATATATTCTTATGCTGAACTTCAGTCTTGATTTTGCAATCCCAAGTTTTTTTAGACACTCTAAGAAAGTTTCTATCAGATAGGGATCAGTATTAGAAATGTTAAACTCCTTTTTGTTTCCCTCACCCCAATAAAGACACGCTGCTATTATCAGCATGTCTCTCTCGGTTAGGCCACCGATTTTGCTTAACACCTTATCATAAGACTGCCTTCTTCTTTCTGTTGCGCGACGATGACTTCCTCCTCGTTTTACCTTCCAGGTATCATAGAAAGCTGATGACACAGTTACACCCTTAACGTGTCTTACAATAGTCGATTTACCACGTTTTAGAACTGACGCAATTTCTCCTATGCTGAACCCTTTGCGTCGCATGTTTATAATACGACCTTTCTCAAGCACGGTAACTCGTTTCGTATTCATGATGGTATTATAAACGAACTAACTAAAACCAACAAGGACGGGACTGCTCTAATCCGCTGAGCTACGAGGGCTTAGATATAAACGTAAAGTGAAAAGCGAAAAACTCAAAGTAACAATATAAAAAATCAAAATCATGAGTATCACATCTATCTTCTGGTTCAATACTATCAATTAGTCTTTGCTTCACAATATTCAGATACCGGATGATAATATAATGATGATCATCTGGCCAACTTTTAAGCGGGAAAAACAGTACTGGGAGCAAGGTATCCAGTTAATCGCAGGAATTGATGAAGTGGGGATGGGAGCGTTAGCCGGTCCCGTGTGCGCGGCGGCAGTGATATTTAGAAATGAAATACAAATGTCAAAATCCAAATGTCAATTCAATGACCAAATCCAAAAACCAAAAGGCGTAGTTATACGGGACAGTAAGGCTATGACGGCTCAACAACGAGATGAGGCGGCTAAGTGGATTAAGGAGAACTCATTGGCTTGGGCGGTGGGGGAGGCAAGTGTAGAGGAGATTGATACTATCAATATTAGACAGGCGTCACATCTGGCGATGCGAAGAGCGGTGGACGCTTTGAGCGTTATGCCTGCATTACTGCTGATTGACGGAAATCCAGCCCAGCCACACACGAAGATACCAGCGGTTAATATAATTAAAGGTGATCAACTCTGTTATTCAATAGCAGCGGCCAGCATTGTGGCTAAAGTATATCGCGATAAAATGATGGAGAACTTTTCCCGGAGGTTTCCGGGATATGACTGGGAAAGCAATAAGGGTTATGGAAGTCTATCACATAAAAACGCTTTGTTGGACAAAGGGATAACGGTTTTACATCGAAAATCGTATGCGCCAGTAGCGGCGTTAGCCCATAAACAATATCCTTGAGACAAGGTGGCTGTTTGCTTGACTAAAGTTTAGGCAAGATAATAATTAGCCTAAATTAGTGTTCTTTGTTTATTGATCTAGACAAAGGGAGACATGAGCTGAGATGGAAGAAGGGGATTTCCTGGCTGGTTGCATAGGGGGATCTAGAGGAGTTTGGTTTTATTACGGTAGCAGTCGGTTTGGTCTATTCGTTACTATCCTTTTCTGTTGTGGTTTTGTCCTTGGCCCTAGAACGTAATCATGGATTCCATGTCTGGGACGTCGTGCTTCGACCGGTGATAACGTTTGTTGTGGTCTGTTTGTGTTTGAGTTCAAGTTATTGCTTAGCCCTGACGATTGTGGGCGTGTTATTCGTACTAGTTAAATTGTATTCTTGGATGCGAACACGAAAGTCCTGTTGAGCCTGAATTTTTCGGGCTTTTTTTATAAGTCTTGACTAGATGGGCGATTGTACATAGATTGTATGAATCATCGGACGGGGAGAATCCCCGATGTATGTGAGCATTTAACTTTTAGCTTAGTGATAAAAAACGGATATGGCCGTACCAAAGAAAAGGACAGCAAAATCGAAGCGAAACATGCGGAGAAGCCACCATGGCTTAAGCCGGATGCATTTAAGTTCTTGCCAGCGCTGTCATCAGCCGCTGCCATCGCATACAGTATGTGCTAATTGCGGGACATATAAGGGGAGAGAAGTGATTGACGTTATGGCTAAATTGGAGAAGAAGGCCAAACGAGAGAAAAAGAAAGAATTGGAACAACAAGAAGCTGATCATGAGCATTAGCCAGCCTGGATAATTTCCAGGATGGATATTTTAAAAACAGTCTCCTGATAATTCATGAGACTGTTTTTTATTGTTACGCTTGGGGGTTTAATTCACTCACATTAACCCCTCCTTATTAAAATTTGACAATAGTATTGATAAATTGTATATTGGTTCGTTCCTGTTGCTATTGAGTTCTTTCACAAAAAGGGTGTGACCATGAACAGGAAGGCCGCATTAAGATTCGTCAAAGCGTTGCGGAAAGAGATTGAGGCAATTACGCTGCAAGCTCGGGTATCGATTGAGGGCGGAATATGCATCTGCAATGATCCAGACAGTGACAGTGATGGCTATCAAGAGTGGGACCTCGCAGTGAACTTTGTCCATTTTTCGGGATGGCCGACCAGCAAGAATGACCCACGGAAGTTTGCGTTTGCGGAAGTGCCTTTAAACAATCCGCTACTAGCTTCACTTCGTGATCGCGCTGTGCCAGGCCAATCGCACTTAATTTCCATTTTTGTTCACAGCTAGTACGCGCAGAAGATAGGCTTCGTCCCATGCTGCTTTCATGCGCTTGGTAGCTACTC
>Ga0075963_102_pt2 | contig 5882 bp, 5 predicted proteins | sample RifGroA2_FD_67989 | JGI IMG/M metagenome (GOLD analysis project Ga0075963, IMG submission 67989) | Parcubacteria bacterium GW2011_GWA2_45_14
TGCAGCTGTTCGGCTGACGCGCCAGCGTATTTCTGTAAAAACTCAGCTGAATCCGGTTTCAGATTGTCGGGCTTTGGTATGAAGGGGTTTTCGAAGGAGGAAGACATAATTACTTCTTAAGCATGTCCTCAAAAATCTTTTCAAATGTTGCGGGTAGTTGGTTTACTTGAGGTGTGTATCTGCCCACGGGACTATAAACAGTTTCAACAGCCGCGCCATCAGAACCATATCCTATTGCACCAATAGCGTAATTTCTTTCCGAACCAGCCTTTTCCCGCAGTTTATTTAAGTATGATTTTACGTTCACATTGGTACCACCATCAGTCATTATTATAACAATCATTTTGAGCGTGCCCGCTTTGAGCGCCGCCTGTCTTTCTGGAGTTAGATCGGTTAATAATTTCTCAAACGTATCTTTTTCGTCGTTATCACCACCCAGCAAGCCGCTCGTTAGTTCTTGGTAAACCTGAACTCGTCTTTGGTGATCAATAGTCTCGGTTAACGGTAAGACGGTTTTGTCACTCTCTGAAAACTGCCGCACTTCAGTGGCTAATCTTAAATCAAACTTCGCGCCCTGGCCATGAGCGGCGGCAACTTCTTGTCGCATACGCTGAGTTGCTTCCAGTGACAAAACAACAGCACGGCGTTGGGCAACAATTTTGCTTGCGTCACCGGAAACTGAACCAGTACCATCGGCAATCAAGTAAAGTTCAATTTTACTTGGTTGCTGATCGACAATCTGCTCCGGTTCATAATCCAAAAACATTTCCGGTTCAAGATTACCTGCCTTAATAGCCGCCGCCCCGATAGCCAATTTACCGCGATCAAGAATTGGGCCTTCTTTACCCGGCCTAGTCAGACGTTGACGTGTATGAATGCGTTCCTGAATGATCCGCTTAAAAAGCGCAGTGATGTCATCAATATATGGCGCGACCTCATTGTAATCACGCTGATAGGCCAGAAAATCTTTGGCTTCAACACCCATTAAATCCTTAAACTTATCTTCATCTCTCTTTTTCTTAGCCGCCTGATACTTGTCTATTTGATCTAAAATATCCTCTGGACTAAGCGGATCGGGCACACCATCTTCAAAAGGATCTTCACCGAACGGATCGCGAGATGGCTCTCCTTCACCTTTTTCTTGCCCCTCACGACGCTCTTCTACATCACGCAAAAACATGTCACGAAACACAGGTTCAAGCACCTGCATAATATGGGTATAGCGATCAGTGGCCGGCATCAAAGATTGTTGTTTCTTCGAACTAAAGGCTGTTAAAACTTCCACTGTTTTCTTACCGGTTTTGGCTTTCAGTCTTTGGTTATATTTATCGATAGCTTGTCTCACCTCTTCATCTATTACGCAAGGCTCGTTCGGTAACATAGCTTCCCGTAGGAGCGTGTACATAAACTGCCGATGACGGGGTTGGTCTGTCATGTCAGCTTTAGGAAAGAGCTTGGGATAAAGAGCTTCGCGCGCCTTTGATCCAGCCGCCCAACGATTTACAACTGTCGTATTAACCATAATATCTTCCAAACAATTCACGAATCGTCGCAGTTTTTCCGGATAAGCCGGATGAACTTTATTCAATAACTTTGTATCTTCAAAAAATCGTCGGTAAGCGTCAGGATCTGACGCCGCATCGCGAAAATGTTCAGCCTCATGAAAAGTCGCAAACAGCGCTTCTGGCTCCGAGTACCCTTTTTCAGCAAAGAAAGTTGGGTCGGCGTTCACACGGCCGGTTTCTAGGTCTACATACCAACCACCCGGCTTAACGGTAAAATGCTGGGCTTCACTGCCAAAGTAGGCATTAATCGTTTTTTCATAGCGACCCAAAAACTGCCCGCCGGCTTCTTGCGCCCTGTCCAGAGCTTCATTTTTTGGATCAGACGGTTTGGCGCCCGACTCGGGCTCGGATGCTGCCGCAAATCGTGGTTCGCGTTCATCCATAGCTACTTATTACGCTTACGAACGCCAATTGATAGATCTCGTTCAAGTGCTTGTCCCGAAGCCTTAGCCTTTTGCCAAGCATCGGCGAACTGGTCTTGGTCTGAAAACTGCTGCTGTACAATTTCCGAGCGCAAAGTGTCAATTTCTTGTTGGCTCAAATCAATGAGCCCATGTTTCTGGAATTTTTCTGGAGACCAATCAGCAAAGAATCCCCGGCGTAAGAAAATTTCGGTCAAAAACTTACGATCGCCAGTGTGATAGATTTGACTAGAAATATACTCATCGGCTACCACTTCATCCAGCGAGCGCTTAAAACCTTCCTCTCGCCAATTGCCAATTATGCGGCGCATTAAATCACGAGGAGAAAGTACGCCGCCCTTAAGAATTTGTGGCTGAGCGCTGACAGATTGCTGGCTGGCTAATCCGGCAAACGAGCGGCCCACGGTTTTGCCGGCAAATATTTCTTGTACTTCACGCGCTGTTACGGCGAGACTCGCAATTTTAGGAAATTCTTCAGTTGGAAAACTGCTCGGCAATCGTAATCGATCACGATTGATTAACGCAGATAGTAATAGATCATACGTTTCATCGACTTGCGGATAATCAACCTCGCGATTAGCCAAACGCCCGGCAAAAGCGGCGTCAACCGCTTGTAGATTTTCATATTTCTCGCCCAAATTGGCGGTTAGGATAAGAACAAAGCTAGGCTTAATTTCGAATTCTTCGTCGCCATTTTCTTGAATCCGAACTTTACTGCCTACTTGAGCCAAGGCAATAATATTTAAACGAGCTAGAATTTCCGGACGCATGCGATTAAATTCATCAATAATGCAGGGTTTGCCATCGCGGAGTGCACGAGCTAACGGGCCATATTCGGTAAACGTCTCTACCGCTTCTGTTTTACCAGCCAAGGCTGAAGCTAAATCGGAACGATCTATTTGCACACCATTCTCTTTTTCATAAGTCGCGATCATGTCTTCATGGCCTCGTAACTCATCAAGAGCACTGGCTACCCCGGCCTCGCCTTTAACTTTAAGCTTCAGCTTCCCCATCAAATCATAAATAGAGGCCTCGTATGAGCCGGAGAATACTTCCACCGACAAATTTTTATACGCTCCTTGCGGATCAGTGTAAACTTGCTCACCACCAAAACCATTTTTCAACATCGTGACTTTAGCTAGATGCACAGCCATCGCAGTTTTGCCACTGCCTAAGTGCCCGGCCAAGACTACGTGCTGACGCTTATCGAGATGATCTTGCGCCCAGTCAAGTGTTTGCTCCACGGTTGGCACAGGCATGAGCATATCGTTGTTATAGGCATCAACGTACTTATGGAGAGTGGCAAAGCGATTAAGATTAAAGCCAAGTTCGTAAGAATCAAATTCGGCCAACGTTTTTTTAACTTCGGCAAGCCTCTCTGTTACTTCATCCATATGAATTCGATCACGACCAAGCGGCTCACCACCGCGGCGCGAGTCTGATTGTTCAAGAACTTGTTTGCGATCAGCTTCGTATACAGCCTCTTCTTGCTCCAATTTCTCGCGCTTTTTTAGAGCACGCGTATAAAGAATCGTGCGATGCAAGCGAGATTCATAGGCCTCGCGAAAACCGGGTATTTTATCGTATTCGCTAATTCTCTCTTTAATACCGGCTAATTGTTCCGATTTTTTAGCGGCTAGTCCTGTTTCGTCATTTACTTGATCGGATTCCTGTGGCGGCACGGCCAAAAATTGACCGCCGGGTAAGCGCACTACCCGCTTGGACTGCTTAGGTGCCTCTTCTTTTCTTTCCTTTACCAGCAAACGCCGCTCTGCCACCAAATCAAAAAAGTTATACCAAAGATCAAGCTGTTCGTTCTCTTCGCGTTCGGTAAATGGCGTTTGGCCTAAATCTGGCTCTTGTTCTTGACCTAGCGCTTCTTGGACATACGAATGAATTAGCACATCATCAACTCCCTTTGAATGTGGTGCTCTCTCTGATTTTTGAGGCATAAGTGAAGGACGTGGATTTACGGCTTATAAATCAATGCTAGCATGGAAAAAGTGGAGCGCCAACTTTGAGAAATATGTTAGACTAACCTCGGTTTGGTTACATTGAACGGCTACGGTTTTTCAAGACCTTTCCGACCCGTATACATTGAGAGCGTAAACGGCCATGTGTTTTTTACGGAGGATGTGTGCGGTGTCATAAAAAAGAAGAATCTTGGTCTGCCGTGCTAGAGCGATTCTTGATCGCATATAAAATTCAGCCTTGCGCCAGTTTGCGGGGGCAGTGATATAGATGGCACGGCATACATTACCGATTCCAACGGCAACCCGAACGTCTTCTATCTCAACCGGAATACCGACGAGCAATGGCTCAATGCGAACAACGCTAAGCCGTCGAACAGGTGGAATTCCGACAATCCGTTTGTGTTCCGTCTCCGCCAGCATCTCCTTTTTCACTCGCTAACCCAGCGAGCGGTTTTTCTTATCCGGGTTATTAAGACTAATCTTCCAGCCCCCAAACATCTTTCCAATCTCGTCTAACTTAGGTGCCATTAATGTATATTGCTTATGTGTAATTAGTTTTCCCTCCCAAGCCACGTAAACTAAAAACTTCAGTGTATCCATCGTCAAAATACATTGCGATATTTTTTCCGCCCGCTTTTCTCGGGGAGTAAAATAAGCCAAATATGACTGCTCCAGCAAATCCAGAAACTTATTCTCAATACGTGTTCCGATCGTATAGCGCCCGCCTTTAGGAATATGCGGCACGATATCGACCCACAACAAATATCCCTCTTTTATCCGTTGCAAAATCGAGGCCTTTTCGAGAGAGAGAGAGAGAGAGAGAGAGAGAGAGTTAAGCGGTTCCGCCATAGCTACAACAATATCATTTCTACGGAGAACCTGCTCGCCGCCTGGCAAGAATTTTTGCGTGGCAAACGCCAAAGAAAGGATGTCATCAAATTTTCCCTGCATTTCAATGACAATCTCTTGGCGCTGCGGCAAGATTTAGTGCAAAAAACATATATTCACGGGTCATACTATGCTTTCAAGATCAACGACCCCAAGCCGCGCAATATCCATAAAGCCACCGTGCGCGATCGTTTGGTTCACCATGCTCTTTATCGATTACTTCATCCCTTCTACAACGCAAAGTTTATCCACGACTCCTACTCTTGCCGAGATGAAAAAGGAATTCATCGAGCAATAAATCGACTTCGTTCCTTCGCCAATCAAGTATCCCGCAATCACACACGAACATGCTGGATATTAAAAGGTGACATTCGGCAGTTCTTTGCCAGCATCGATCACGCCATTCTCAAAAACATTTTTGCTCGGTATATTGTTGATCTGGATATTTTATGGCTCCTTGGACAAGTTATTGATAGCTTTGAGACAAAAGACAGGCCGGGCGTTGGTTTGCCGCTAGGTAATGTCACGAGTCAGATTTTTAGTTAATGTCTACTTGAACGAATTCGACCAGTTTGTGAAACGAGTTATAAAAGCACATTACTATATACGTTTTGCGGACGACTTTGTCATACTGTCGGTGGATAAAGCGTGGATTAACGGTATTATCCCCCGACTTGAGAGATATTTACGCGAACAACTGCACTTGGAGTTACATCCGGACAAACTTTTCTTGCGAACCGTTGGCTCCGGTGGCGATTTTCTGGGTTGGGTACATTTTCCACGACACCGCGTATTGCGCACGGTTACAAAGCGCCGCGCGTGGAGGCACATTAAGCAGAACCCTGAACCGGCGACCCTGGAATCCTATCTTGGTTTACTGCAACACGGTAACGCGCACGGCATTGCCGCCGAGATGCAGAAATTTTTCGACGATCATGGTCAAAGAGCCTAAGCGTCAAAGACACAAAGAGACAAAAACGACGACGCTTAAGTTTTAAAGCTTAAAGTGTCACTTGCGGAGACGGAACACGAAG